>Ga0187817_10000075_pt1 | contig 31030 bp, 34 predicted proteins | sample NC_wetland_sal_i_17_FD_132431 | JGI IMG/M metagenome (GOLD analysis project Ga0187817, IMG submission 132431) | Wetland sediment microbial communities from Neuse River Estuary, North Carolina, USA - SO4_2 | ecosystem: Environmental > Aquatic > Freshwater > Wetlands > Sediment | place: USA... | reverse complement strand
GGAGGCGGCGGGAGCGGTTCCCGGGGGCGTCTTCTCCGGGCGAGGGGACGGGGACGGGCCAGCAGGCTTCGGCCCACACGGTGCGGCCTGGGTAGGCGTCGGCGTAGCCCCAGCGGCTGGTGCAGGCGGCCACCATGGCCAGGCCGCGGCCACCCTCGGCCATCAGGTCGAGGCGCCCGGCGGCCGGGAGGGACGGGCCGCCCTCGTCGGTGACCGCGATCCGCGCCACCCCGGGCCGCGGAACGTCGACCTCGACGATGAACACGCCGCCGTTCCCCGAGTCGGTGTGCGCGATGGCGTTCGCGCAGAGTTCGGACACGCAGGTCATGAGGACCTCGCGGGCCGGGCAGCCGGCCAGCAACTCCGCCACGAACCTGCGCGCCTCGGGCACGGACGCTGGCGTGCCGCGGAACGTACGGGCCCGGGGACGCGTCGATCGGACGGGACCCGCGGACCCGAAGGAACCCACGTGCAGCACCGGGTAGGCACCAGTCACTGTAGGTCACCCCCTGACATCTGACTCCTACCCTCTGTGACGCGCAACTGGGCAAAACGGTTCACTCACGCTTTCCGGGATATTCGCGGGCAAACGACGGCCACCCAGGGTCGACCACCGGAAATAGCTGGTCTGATCGATGTTTCGCATCTTTTGCCCCTTCCGTACCGCCCGGGTCGGAGGGACACTATGGGGAACGTAGACAGTTAAGGAGGAGGACATGGCTGTCGAAGGGACACGAGGGCTCAAACGATCGCTCTCGATCTGGGCGGCGGTAGGCCTGTCGGTCGCGCTGATGGCGCCGAGCATGGCCGCGAACATCAACCCCCAGGGCAGCGCGACCTACGCCGGGCGCGCCGTGCCGCTGACCTTCCTCATCGCGGCCGTCGGCGTGCTGCTGGTGGCCTACTCCTTCGTCCGGCTGTGCCAGTACTTCCACCACTCCGGCTCGGTCTACGCGTTCGTCGGCGCGACGCTCGGCCCGCGGACCGGGGTGGTGGCCGGCTGGGGCCTGCTCGGCACCTACACCTTCTACGCGGTGGTCACCTCGGCCGCGGCCGGCATCTTCGGCACCGCGTTCCTGCAGGAGGTCGGCATCTGGCACAATCCGCCGACGTGGGCGCCGTTCGTGCTGCTCGCGGTGGCACTGGTGCTGGCGCTGCTGCTAGCGATCATGCCGGTCAAGCGCGGGGGGCACGTCCTGCTGAGCGTGGAGGGCACCACGGTCGCGCTGATCCTGATCGTCACCGCCGTGGTGCTGGTTCGGCTGCTGGCCGGGAACGCGCCGGGCGGGCACACCTTCACCTGGAGCGTGTTCACGGTGGCGCCGGGGACCACTTCCTCCGGCCTGTTCCTGGGCGTGGTGTTCGGCTTCCTCTCGTTCGCCGGGTTCGAGGCGGCGGCCACCCTGGGCGAGGAGGCCCGCCGGCCGACCCGGGACATCCCGCGCGCTATCTTCGGCGTCGCGGTGTTCGGCGGCGTCTACTTCGTGGTGGTGACGGCGGTCGAGATGATGGGGTTCGGCACCAGCGCGGCCGGGGTCAAGGCGTTCGTCAACTCGCCGTCGCTGCTCGGCGACCTCGGCTCCACCTACGTCGGCCACTGGGTCGGCGACGTGATCACGCTGGGCACTACGGTCAGCGCGTTCGGCTGCTGCCTGGCTTGCGTGGTCGGGGGTGCCCGGCTGCTCTACGCGCTGTCCCGGGACACGGCCGGGCCGCGCGGGCTGGGCCAGAGCAATTCGCGCTGGGGCACCCCGGCCTGGGCCACCCTCGTAGTCGTCGTGGCAGCGGGCGTCATCGTGGGCATCCAAGCCGCAGTGGCTGCCCAGGCCGCCGCCTTCAACAGCTTCCTGTGGTCCGGCACCATCGGCACACTGATCCTGCTGGTCGTGTATGTGCTGGCCTCGATCGGCTGCATCATGCTGGTGTTCGTCCGGCACAAGCTCACAGTGCCGACGTGGCAGATCATCATCCCGATCGCAGGCCTGATCGTGCTCGGCTACACGCTGTACCGGAACGTGATCCCGTACCCCACCGGCGACGGCGCGTGGTTCCCGGGGGTGGCCGGTGCATGGCTCGTGGCGGCGGTGATCGCGGTAATCGTCGCGCCAGGCACGGCGCGCAAGCTCGGGGCCGCGCTGGCCGCCCGTGAGGGTATTAAGGCGCCCGACGAAACCACCGCCGAAGTGCCCGCGCCGCTTGAGACGTCATAGGAGGAATCCTGAGCGAGCCAAAGGGCGCGGCGCCGCCTGGAGTGAGGAGCAACGGAGGAGCGACGAGGGAAGGCGGTGCCTCAAGGCGCCCGGAGGCGAGCGAAGAGAAAATACTTGCCTGCGTCGCGGAACAGGCCCTCGTGGATCACCACTGCCACGGGGTGCTGTACCGCGACGCGGACGAGGCCACGCTCGAGTCGATGCTGAACGAGGGCTCGGGGTGGCCGGGCGGCTCGGTGTTCGACTCCCAGGCCGGGTTCGCGTTCCGGCGCCTGTGCCCGCCCGTCCTCGGCCTGCCGCCGCACGCCGAACTGGCCGACTACGTTCTCCGCCGGGCCGAGCTCGGCGCGAACGAGGTGAGCAAGCGCTTCCTGGTGGCGACCGGGATGTCCGCGCTGTGCGTGGACACCGGCTTCACCCCGGAGCCGCTGACCTCCCCGGCCGAGCTCGGCGGGCTGGCGGGCGCCACCGCGCACGAGATCGTCCGGCTCGAGCGCGTGGCCGAGGACGTGGTCGTGGCCGGGACCGGCGCGGACGGGTTCGCCGACGCGGTGCGCTCCGCGCTGGCCACCCGCACCGCTTCGGCGGTCGGGGTCAAGTCGATCGCCGCCTACCGGACCGGGCTGGACCTGAACCCCGAGCGGCCCACCGACCCCGAGGTGACGGCGGCCGTCGGGCGCTGGCTGGCCGCCCAGGGATCCGGGCCGCCCCGGATCGCCCACGAGACGCTGCAGAGGTTCCTCATCTGGTGCGGCGTGGATCTCGGGCTGCCGGTGCAGTTCCACGTCGGCTACGGAGACAGCGACGTCGACCTGCACCGCTGCAACCCGCTGCTGCTCACCCCGCTGCTACGGGCGATACAGCCGGCCGGGACCCTGGTCATGCTGCTGCACAACTACCCCTACCACCGCGAGGCCGGCTACCTGGCCCAGGTCTTCCCGCACGTGTACGTCGACGCGGGCCTGGCCACCCACAACCTGGGTAGCCGAGCTCCCTCCCTGCTGGCCGAGGCGCTGGAGCTCGCGCCGTACGGCAAGTTCCTGTACTCCTCTGACGCGTTCGGGCTGCCTGAGCTGTACTACCTGGGGGCGCTGCTGTTCCGGACCGCCCTGTCCGGCTTCCTCACGGCTGGCCTGCAGGAAGATCTTTTTACCGAACGGACCGTGGTGCGCCTGACCCGGATGCTCTGCGCCGACAATGCCAAACGCGCCTACGGCCTCGGCGAGCAGATGTAGCGCAGCGCCTCGTCGAGGAGGAGCTCGGCGGGACTGCTGGCGTCGAGCCAGTGGACGCGGGGGTCGCGGTGGAACCAGGACTCCTGGCGGCGGGCGAACCGCCGGGTGGCCTTGGCCGTCTCCTCGCGCGCTTCGTCGAGGGTGAGCACGCCGTCCAGGTGGCGGAGCATCTGCTGGTAGCCGAGGGCGCGGCTGGCGGTCCGGCCGTCACGCAGCCCGGCGTGGACGAGGTCCTTCACCTCGGCTTCGAAGCCTGCCTGCCACATGGCCTCGACGCGGGCGGCGATCCGCCGGTCGAGCTCCGGGCGGGGCAAGGCGAGGCCGAGCTGGACGGCGGGACGGACCTGTTCGTAGGCGGGCATGGTGGCGGTGAACGGGCCGCCGGTGATCTCGATCACCTCAAGGGCCCGCACGATCCGGCGGCCGTTGCTGGGCAGGATGGCGGCGGCCGCGGCGGGGTCGAGCGCGGCCAGCCGGTCGTGCAGCGCGGCGGGGCCCAGCTCGGCCAGCTCAGACTCGAGGCGGGCGCGGGTACCACGGTCCGTTCCGTGAAAATTGAGGTCGTCGAGAGCGGCGCGGACGTACAGGCCTGAGCCGCCCGCGAGCACCGGGACGTGGCCGCGGGCGATGATGTCGTCGATCGCGGCGCGGGCCAGCTTCTGGTAGTCGGCCACGCTCGCGGTACGGGTCACCGGCCAGATGTCGAGCAGATGGTGCGGCACGCCCTGCCAGGCGGCTTCGGGCTCCTTGGCGGTGCCGATGTCCATGCCCTGGTAGAGCTGCATCGAATCGGCGTTCACCACCTCGCCGCCGAGCGCGCGGGCCAGCGCGATGGCGAGCCCGGACTTACCGGTGGCGGTCGCCCCGACCACGGCGATGACACGGGTGCCCATGCCCACCAGTGTGCCCGCCTCCTGGGTCACGCGGAGCGGCGCCAGCTGGCCACGACGTAGCTCACCTCGAAGGGAGCGCCGGAGTAGCGCAGCTCGGCGTCGAACGCGTCCTGCCCCGCCGCGCCGGCCAGGACCTGCCAGGCGGCGCGGCCGGCGATTTCCAGCGGGCGGTCCTCGCCGGGGTCGAGCGCGACGAGCGCGGCGGAGTCGGCGGCAGCCAGCGCCCCGGTCACCTGGTCGTCGTAGCGGTCGGCCTCGGGGTCGGGGGCGCCCGGCGCGGCGCGGGCCCGGCGGGCGGGCCCGTCGCCCATGACGAGCAGCGCGACCCGCGGCGCGAGCACGGCCAGCTTCTCCCCCAGTTGCAGGCACTCGGCGGGCGGGGCGTTGGAGGCGATCCCCCACCAGGCGACCGGTGCCACCTCATGGTCCGCGAGCAGCCATTTCCCGATGGTCAGGGAGAGCGGGAGGGCCGGTGAACCGTGGCTGTCCTCGCCCACGGTGAACGGGACACCGAAGTCATGCAGGCGGCCCGGCGCCTGCGGCGGATACTCGGCCGTCTGCGCGGCGCCGCCGACCACTACGACCAGGTCCGGATGTTCGGCCAGGAGGGCGGAGACGGCCTGGTGACATGCCGTCCGCAGTCGCTCGAGCTGCGCGGCGGCGACGCCGGGCGCGCCAGTGGCTGCGGGGATCAGGAGCGGCGGATGCGGGCAGACCGCGACCGCGATCAGCATGCCGAGGAGCACATGGGTCAGCGGTTCCTGGTCAGCGGTTCCTGCTCATCCGGCGGCGGTAGGCGATGCTCCCGAGGCCCGCCACGATGGCCGCGCCGCCGAGCACCGCGAGCCCGGCGTCCTGGAAGCCGGCCGTGCCGCCGCCGCCGGTGACCGGGGCCTCGGTGGGGAACTGGCTGAACGAGGGGCTCGGCGGCGGGCTCGCCGAAGGCTCGGGGCTCTCGCTGGTCGACTCCGCCGGGCTCTCCGAGGAGCCCGGGCTCTCACTCGCCGAGGTGCTGCTGCTGGCCGTGCTGGTCGCGGAGGAGGTCGCGCCGCTCGCGGCGGGTGAGAACACAGACGTAGGGGTGGTGGGGGATGACGTGCAGGCCGAGAGCGCAACGCAGCCGAGCATGATCGTAAGGCCCCAGCCGACGGCGGTGAGCCTGACCCGGTGCGCCGTCCACGCGATGGCTGTGCGCGTCTTCATCGAACCTCCCCATGCTCTCGGCAATGACCATTTCCCGGTCGCCGACCGCAGAAACCGGCGCCGGAACGGAAACCGTGTGGCCGGCCTTTGGTCGCTGACCGCGCCGGCCGGACAAAATGCCGGCGACCTTAACGGTAAGCCCAGGCTGCGGCACAAACACGCAATGGCACGCCGACTATCGGAATATTAGGCTAGTTGAGTAGGACGCCCCCGGAGGGAGGCCGCATTGGGGGTTGCGAGGTGGCCGCGCATCGCCGGGTTCCGCGTGGTCGCCTCGTGGCCGGAGGGCGGATACGGCCGCCCGCCCAGGCCGGTCGGCCTCCGGGCCCGGCTGGCCGGGGTGACCGGCGTCGTGCTCATCTTGAGCGGTATCACCGCCGTGGGCGTCACGTTCCTTTCCCAGCAGCACGCGCCGCAGCCCTCCGCCGCGGCGGCGGGTGCCATCGGATCGGCGGATCGCGGGCCGGCGCTGCAGCGCTCCGTGCCGGTGTCGGTCGATATCCCGGCGATCGACGTGACCTCGAGACTCCTGCACCTCGGACTCAACGCCGACGGCACGATCCAGGTACCGTCGCTGGTCACGAGCGCCGACGACGCCGCGTGGTACAAGTACTCAGCGACGCCCGGTCAGATCGGCACGTCGGTTATCGAAGGTCACGTCGATAGTTATCAGGGGCCTGCGGTTTTCTACCGCCTCGGGGCCTTGCAACCCGGAGACACCATCGACGTGACGCTCGCCGACGGGATCACGGCTATATTCCGGGTCACCGGCGTGCGCGAGTACCTCAAATCCAGTTTCCCGGCGAAAGCGATTTACGGCACGACCAACTATGCCGCCCTCCGGCTGATAACGTGCGGCGGCGTTTTCGACTATGCCACCGGGCATTACCTCAGTTCCACTGTTGTATTCGCGTCCCTGACCTCATCACGGCCGGGCGGCAGTGACTAGGGCTGATTTCCAGCGCCGACCCGCTCGAGCTGGAGGTCGACCTCGTCACCCACGGACACCCCGCAGGCGCGGAGGGCCGCGGCGCTGACGCCCACGCAGAAGCCGCCGCCCGCGACGAGCATCGTGCTCCCCGTGAACGGCACGCCGTTCAGCGCGCCGACCACCCGCATCTGACGGCGTCCGCCCAGGCCGACGACCAGTTCAGCGGGAATGTCGATCACGGCCAACCCGCCCGGCTTGTCCTCCCGCCAGCGGCGGACGCGTCCGCGGAACACCGCCATGATCCCATTATGGTGGCGGGGTGGCCGCTGACCGCTCCGACCGGCCATGATGATGGCGACGCGACAGGATGGGAGGGACAGGTGACGGAGACCACGGAGCAGATCAGCCGCCTGCTGCACGAGGCGAGCGAGACGCACCACCAGGTGTTCCGGATCGTGGACGGAGCCGACGACGACTGGGCCTCCTGGTACGCGCAGTGGCTCATCGATCTGTCGGAGCTGCCGGACCTGCTGGGGACCAAGCCGGTTCGCAGCGAGCTGATCTACCTGCTGGTCAGCCTGGACAAGCAGTACGCGGCCGGGGATCCCGGTGAACCCTGGGAGCCGTACTACGCACGCCATATCCTGAGCCACTTCCGGCCTTCGGGTTCGCCCGGCGGCTGAGCCGGGCATGACCGACCGCGCTGGCGGCGAGCCGCTGGCTGGCGGGTTACGAGGCCGCCTGGCGGGCGCCCGCGACCGGTCTCCCGACCGGGATCTTCAGCCGGTGCAGCTGGTTCGAGGAGTGGCCCGGCCCGAGCAGCCCTGCTCCACCAGGGCCAGCGAGTTACCGCTGCCCGGCCAGGACCGCGATAGCGGGCGTTCAGGTGGTCCCGGCGGCCTGTCGCAGCAGGCTCCACAGCTCTTCGACGTCCCGGCGCTCGGTGGGTTCGGCTCCGATCGAGACCCGGACCGACCAGGTGCCGTCCAGCAGAGAGGGCGTGACCAGGGCCGCGCCCGAGGCGTTGACCGAGTCCGCCCAGGAGAGCGTGTGCGCGTTCAGCGCGTCGGCGTCCAGCACCGCCCCCGTGCCGGAGACGAGGCCGGCGGGTTCGTGCCTGAGCACGACGGTCTGCAGGTTGACCGGGGCCAGGACCCGCCAGCCGGGCGTCGACGAGACCTGCTCGGCGAGCCAGCGGGCGTTGTCCAGGTCCCGCCGCAGCCGGGCCCGAATGGTCTCGACGCCGTCGAGCCGGAGATGGAACCACAGCTTGAGCGCGCGGAACCGGCGGCCGAGCGGGATACCCCAGTCCTTGTACTGGGTCACCTCACCGTCAACGGCCGACCGCAGATAGGACGGGTTGGTCGACATCACCCGGATCAGGTGGCCGGGGTCGGCGACGTACAGCAGCGAGCAGTCCAGCACGGTGCCCAGCCACTTGTGCGGATTCCAGGCCAGTGAGTCCGCGCCTTCCACGCCGTGAATCAGCCAGCGCATCTCCGGGAGCAGCAACGCAGACCCGGCCATCGCCGCATCGACGTGCACCCACATCCCGTACCGGCGGGCCAGCGGGACGATCTGGGCGAGCGGATCCACGGCCGTGGTGCCGGTGGTGCCGATGTTGACCACCACGGCGGCCGGGCGCCGGCCCGCCGCCACGTCGGCCTCCAGCACCGCGGCCAGCGCTTCGGGGCGCATGGCGTACGTGACCGGGTCGACGTCGGCGAACCGGAGGTTGTCCCGCCCGAAACCGGCCAGGGCCACGGCCTTCGCGATCGAGGAGTGTGCGTGCTCGGTGGTGTAGACCGTCAGCGGCACGTTCTCGGCCTGCATCCCGCCGCGGGCCTCTGAGTAGTTCGTGGCGCGCTCGCGCGCGGCCAGCAGGGCGACCAGGCACGCGCTGGACGCCGTGTCCTGGATGACGCCCTTCCACGACCCGGGCAGCGCTGTCAGCTCGCGCAGCCAGTCCACGACGACTTCCTCGACTTCGGTCAGCGCGGGAGCGGACTGCCAGGTGATGCCGAGCGCGCCAAGCCCGGAGGTGGCCAGGTCGCCCAGCACCGAACCGAGGGACGCGTTGGACGGGAACCAGCCGAAGTAGCGAGGGTGCTGAACCTGGGTCACGCCCGGGACGACGACGCTTTCCAGGTCGGCCAGCACCCGGCTGAACGGTTCGGCTTCCTCCGGGGCCCGGCTCGGCAGCTTTCCGGCCACCTCACCGGGGCCCACCTGCGCCTGAACCGGCAGCTGCGGAATCCGGGCCCGGTAGTCCGCAATCCAGTCGATCAGCTCATGCCCAGCTGCCCGGAACTCCTCAGGCCCCATATCGCATCTTCGCTTCCTCGCCGTTACAGCTGGCCTCGGCGCGCAGCCTACGGGAGCAGGTTATCGGCGAGTCAGCCCACCTGCTGCAGGCCCGGCGGGTAGGCGTGCAGCCGCTGAGGTCCGCGGTCGGTAACCAGCAGCAGTTCTCCGGTCTGGACGCCCGCCCGCCCGTCGCGGGTGACGACGTTGGGCTGCACGACCACGGTCATCCCGGCGGCGAGCACGGAGTCGGGCACCGGCCCCGGCCGGCCGGGGCCGGGCACGACGGGCGGGAGATAGCCGCCGCCGAAGCCGTGGGCCAGGTCGTCGATCGTGGTGTAACCCGCCTGCCCGATGACGGCCGCGGCGGCGGCCAGGTCCCGGGCGGGCGTGCCGGGGATCAGCTGCTTCGCGATGGCGTCGAACGCGGCGGTGGCGACGGCGTGCAGGTCGGCGTACAGCGCCGTGGGCGGTGCCCCGACGGTGAACGTACGCAGGACCTGGCCGGCGTACTCGGGCGCGGCAGCGGCGCTGATCTCGCAGGTGACGACGTCTCGCGGGCGGATCACGCGCCCGGTCGGCCACTGGCCCGGCACGGCCAGGGCGGGCTCGTCCATGGCGGTGAGACCCAGGTAGTGGATGTGGTGCAGGCCGCCCTGGGAAATGTAGGCCTGCTCGGTGCGGGCCAGCACCTCATGGTCGGTCGCTCCGGGGCGCAGCGCGTCCGCCAGCGCCGCGATGGCGGCGTCGCTGAGGGCCGCGCCGCGCCGCAGGGCCGTCAGCTCCTCCCCGGACTTGATCAGCCGCAGCCCGGTGTAGGCGGGACCGAGGTTCACCACGTCGGGAATCCGCTCGGCCAGGAGCCGGTACTGATCGAACGGCAGCGCCCCGGCCACGCCGATCCGGCCGGGCAGCCCGCCGCGGGCGGCGATCAGGTCCAGCGCCGTCGCCACCGCACGCGGGCCGGCCCATTCGACCCGGGTCGCGGACAGGCGGCGCGCCTGCGGGACGTGGTTGAAGAACGAGACCAGGAGCACATCGTCGTCGGGCTCCGGCGCCGCGACCAGGAGCGCCTCCCGGGTGACCGGCCACCCGGTCAGCCACGAGACCGCGCTCCCCGACCGGTTCGCGCCGTAGACCAGCGCGTACGCGGTGTCGTTGCGCTCCAGTTCCCGGCCGAACGCCTCGCGGCGCCGGCGCATCTCAGCAGCGGAGAACTCCAGCACCTCGCCGAGCGGCACACCTGAGATGCTGGACCAGGATCCATCCCGACCGCAACCGCGCCCGCGCCGGTTCGGCCGGGCTGCCCGGTTGACGGCGGGCCAGGCTAGAGCGTAACAGGCTCATCGGGCCACAAGGTGACGGAGCGCTGGGCGATGGCCGCCTCTTCGGTGCGGACCAGGATGAACTCAGCCGGGACGGACGCGGGGACCACCGCGTCCGAGCGCACCCAGGCCGGGCGCGGCCGTCGCAGGGGTGGCTCGGGGGCCGCAGCCGGGAGGGACTCGAAGAAGCTCATGTGCTGGCCAGCATTCGTCAGCCGCGGCGGATGCCCTGCGCCGCCAGGGCGGTCTCGATGTCGGTGCGGTGATTGTCCGCGTGCCGGATGGCGATCTGGGCGAAGAGCCGGACCCGGCCGTCCCCGGCGGCCAGGTCGTCCGCGGACAGGCCCGCGATCAGGGCGCTGATGGCCGCTCCGCTGCGCCGCAGGTGCTCGGCCGCGTCGGCCTGGCTCACCGCCGCGGCCTGGGCGGCGTGCTCGGCGTTGAGGTCGTCCACGATCTCGCGGGTCACCTCGACGGGCTGGCCGGCGACTAGCTGGCGGATAAATCCGGCCAGGTACTCATACGAGTCCGCGACATGATCCACAACCACCGCCACCGGCCGGGGATCCCCGTTCAGCGGCGCGGCTAGCCACTCGGCCTCGCTGCAGGCGCCCGCGAAGGCAAGCAGCCGGTCCCGGGCCGCCTCGATGTCGGCCGCATAGGCTGCGGGGGGCCGCTCATCTTCAGCCACGAATGTCACCCTACAGATCGGGCCCGTTAGCTGACAGTAGGTACACGCGGCGATTCAGCTTGCCGATCATGGCGTACACGTGCCACAGGCAGTCACCCAGCATCATGTCGTAAGCGGCCTGCCCGTAGCGCTCGAGATAGCGGGCCCGGTTCCGGCGCAGCCGCGAGGCGTGCAGGAGCTTGCGGCTGGCGCCGCCGTGGCGTTCCTCGACCCACTCGCTCCATTCCGAGCCGATCTCCAGCCGCTCGTCGATCCGCAGTCCGGCCCCGGCGATGGCCGCCTCGGTGCGGGCGGGATCGGCGTTCTCCGGCACCACGCCCATGGTGGCCCAGAGCCAGGCGGCCTCGCCGGGTTCCAGCAGCTCGGATCCGAACATCTGGTAGACGAGCACGTGACCGTCCGGCCGGAGCACGCGGCGGAATTCCGCGTACGCGCGCGGCAGATCGGGGACGTGCACCAGGACGTCGCGGCACCAGACCAGGTCCGCCGTTCCCGGGCCGGCCGGGATGTTCTCGGCGGTCCCCACCTCGAAGGCCGGACCGTCCCGGCCAGCGGCGACCCGGGCTACCTCGATATGCCGGGACACCGGGTCGATGCCGGTGACGCGGAATCCGAACCGCCGGTGCAGGGCCACGGCCTGGCTGCCCTCGCCGCACCCCACGTCGAGGGCCACGGCGCCCGGCGGCAGGCCGAGACGGGCGACGAGATCGAACAGCAGATCCGGGCCGCGCGGGTGCAGGCTCTCGTCGAGGGCCGCCGAGAACTCCTCCTCGATCCGCGGGTAAACGTCGTACGCCTGCTCGAGGGACCACGTCACCGATCGTCCTCCTCAGCGGTTGAGGAACTGATTGGCCAGGGCGGGCGGCGCGCAGGCCAGCCAGCCGTCAGTGACTGCCTCCCGGAGCGCCTGCGCGGAAACCTTCTGCAGCTGGATAAGGACCGCGGCGAACCCGTCGAAGTGCGGGATGGTGAAGAACGCCTCGGGATGCGCGGCGAGCACCGCCTCCTTCTCCCCGAGGTCCTCGACGCGGACGGCCAGGATGGGCCCCTCGGGCGGGGTTTGTGCGCCGAACCGCAGCAGGTCCGCTTTACTGAACGGGCGCTCCCAGGCGAAGGCCTTGCGGGCGACGAACCAGGTCCGGTTGCCGTGCCGCTCGCCTTCGGTCACGTCGGGCAGCCGCCGGGCCAGCTCGGCCACGTCGTCTATAGTCGCCACACCCGTACGGTAGTCGCCAGAGCGTAAAGGAGCGCGCCAGCATGACGTCAACTGCGCTGCTCGTCATGGATGTGCAACAGGGCATCGTCGATCGGTTCGGCGGCGACGAGGGGTACCTGCCGCGGCTGGCGGCCGCGGTCGAGGCGGCCCGCGGCGCCGGGATCAGGGTCATCTACGTGACCATCGCGTTCCGGGCCGGGCACCCCGAGGTCAGCGAGCGCAACAGGAGCTTCGCGGCCATCGCCGGGACCGGCCGGTTCGCCGACGGCGACCCGGGCGCCGCCATCCACCCCGCCGTCGCGCCGGCCTCCGGCGACGTCATCGTGACCAAGCGCCGGGTCTCGGCGTTCACCGGCAGCGACCTGGAGGTGGTGCTGCGGGCCGGCGGCATCGACAGCTTGGTGCTGGCGGGCATCGCCACCAGCGGCGTCGTGCTCTCGACCCTGCGCCAGGCCGCTGACCTGGATTACCAGCTCACCGTCCTGGCCGACGGGTGCCTGGATGCCGACCCCGAGGTGCACCGGGTCCTGCTGAAGAAGGTGTTTCCCCGGCAGGCCGCCGTCGTCGGCATCGCCGACTGGACCGCGAGCCTGGCTACGACTGCATTATGAACCCGTGCTTAAGTACGGGAATCAAGCCGTCACCGCTGGTGCATGAAGTCACGGAACCGCTTCAGGATGACCGCCCAGTGGCTGGCCAGGATGGCGGGGAGCGCGTCGCGGCGGTCGCCGTCGGGCGGACGCGCCGCGGCCGCGGGCCCGGAGAGCCCGTTGCCGGCGGGCAGGTCATCCGGGGGCCGCGGCCGCTTGCTCATCCGGCGGTCGTCAGCTCCACAGGCCGACCTGGTTGCCGTCCGGGTCGGTGAAGATGGCGAACCGGCCGTAGTCGCCGGGCAGGTCGGTCGGCGGGACCAGCCGCTTGCCGCCCAGCTGCTCGGCGCGGTCGAGGTAGGCGTCCAGGTCATCGACCCGCATGTAGATCTTCACGCCCTTCTCCCCCGGCTCGCTCGACGGGCCGATGCCGCCGCCGATGGCCCCGTCCCCGGCGCCCGTATCGACCAGGCCGTACCCGCCCATGGCCGGATCGGCGGCGACCTGCCAGCCGAACAGCTCGGCATAGAACTTCTGCGCCCGCTCGTGGTCCGGGCTGATCACCTCGAAGAACGCCACTGGCTGACCCATGATCCTGCTCCTTCCGTTCTTCTGTCAGTAGTAACTAACGTTAGGATTGACTAACTCTCGTGTCAACCGTGCTCGGGCTCGGGTTTCACGGGGCTGGGACGCGCTCGTGGTTTGCGGTGAGCGGCTGGCGGGGTCCGGCCGCGGTTGGCCGGGGCGCGCGGCGCAGGCCGAGGGCGGCGAGGGCGCCGACGACCGACAGGCCTGCGGCGACGCCCAGGGCCGGGCGGTAGCCGCTGGTGATGGCGGCCGCGGAGGCCAGGCTGCCGTGGGCGTTGAACACGGTGGTCGCGACCGCGATCCCGAACACGGCGCCAAATTGCTGCATGGTGTTCATGACCCCCGCGGCCTTGCCCAGCGACTGCGGGCTGACCGCGTTCAGCCCGGCGGCGGACACGCACGGGAGAGCCATCGAGATGCCGACGCCAGCGATGACGAAGGGGGCGACGTAGCCGGCGTAACCTGTGGAGCGAGCGGCCAGGTAGACAATCCAGCCGAAGCCCGCCGCCTGCATGAGCAGGCCTGGCACGATCAGCGGGCGGGCCCCGACCTTGTCGAAGAGGGCGCCCGCGAGCGGCGCGACGACCATCGGCGTAGCGGTCCAGGGCAGGAAGCGCAGCCCGGTCCCCAGCGGCGAGTCCCCCAGCGCGAACTGGAAGAACTGGCTGGTGAGGAACGCCGCTGAGTAGATCGCCGCGGCCATCAGGAACTGGGTGGCGACCGCCGCTGAGAATCGGGTGGAGCGGAACAGCCCGAGCGGGATCATGGGCTCGGCGGCGCGCCGCTCCCAGGCCAGGAAGGCCGCGATCGCCGCGGCGCCGACGGACAGGCCGACCAGGGTCTGGGTACTCCCCCAGCCGGCCTGGCCGGCCTGGACCAGGCCCCAGGTGAGAGCGCCGACGCCGATGGCGACGAGCACCAGCGCGGGCAGGTCGAGCCGGGTGGCGGGTCCGCGGCTGTCGGCTAGCCGCAGCGAGGCTCCGACGATGGCCAGGATGCCGATCGGGACGTTCACCCAGAAGATCCAGTGCCAGTTCAGGCCCTGGGTGACCGCCCCGCCGATCAGGGGGCCGCTGGCCACGGCCAGCCCGGCGACGCCACCCCAGATGCCGATCACGGCGCCGCGCCGCTCGGCCGGGAACGCCGAGGTCAGCAGCGTCAGGCCGAGGGGCATGATGGTCCCGGCGCCAATTCCCTCGACGGCGCGGAACGCGATGAGCGCCCCAATGTCCGGGGCCAGCGCGCAGGCGGCCGACGCCGCGGTGAACACGGCCAGGCCGACCAGGTAGATCCGCCGCCGGCCGAGCAGGTCGCCCAGCGCGGCTGCCGTGATGATGGTGGCCCCGAAGGCCAGCACGTAGGCGTTGACCGTCCACTGCAGGGTGTCGACGTTGCCGCCCAGGTCGCGGTGGATGGACGGGAGCGCGGTCACCACCACCAGGGTGTCCAGCGCCACCATGAAGTAGGCCACCGAGGTCAGCAGCACGGTCAGGACACCGGCTGAGGTGCCAGGTTTCGGCTGCTTGGCCCGGGCGGCCGCGACGCGCGTCGCCATCGATTTGCTCCTTCACTCGGTCCGGCCCCCGTACGGACCGGCTCTCGATCAGGTAGACACCGGCCGGTTGGCGAACGGACCGGCCGCCGAGCGCCCCATTTGGGGCGCCACCGGTGTCTATACGGTGAAGAGGTTCCGAGCAGCCAGAGGAAGAAGTGATGCCGGGATGCGATCATGGCCACGGATCTGATCGACCGCGCGCGGGCGGGGGACGGGCAGGCCTTCCGCCAGCTGGTCGAGCCATACCAGCGCGAGCTCCAGGTGCACTGCTATCGCATCCTGGGGTCGGCGCAGGACGCCGAGGACGCGATGCAGGAGACGCTGCTGGCCGCCTGGCGCGGCCTGAGCGGATTCGAGCAGCGCAGCTCGCTGCGCACCTGGCTGTACCGGATCGCCACCACCCGCAGCCTGAACGCACTGCGGTCGGCTAGCCGGCGCCCGCCCATGGAGTGGTCCAGCCGGGACGTCGATCCGCCCGAGCCGACCCGGTTCGGCGAGGTGCCCTGGCTCGAGCCGTACCCGGACCTGCTGCTGGCCGAGCTGCCGGACGACGCTCCGGGCCCGCAGGCCCGGTACGAGGCCCGGGAGGCGATCTCCCTGGCGTTCGTCGCCGCGCTGCAGGTCCTGCCGCCCCGGCAGCGCGCCGCCCTGATCCTGCGCGACGTGCTGGGCTTCGCCACCAGCGAGGCGGCGGAGATCCTCCGGGCCAGCGAGCAGTCGGTGGCCAGCGCGGTCAAGCGTGCCCGGGCCACCCTGGCGCGAGAGCTGCCGGGGCAGCGGGAGGCGCCGCCGCCTCCGCGCTCGGCCGCCGAGCAGCGGCTGGTCGCCCGGCTGACCCAGGCGTTCGAGGCGGCCGACGTGGACGGCATCGTGGCCCTGCTCACCGAGGACGCCTGGCTGACCATGCCGCCGCTGCCGCTGGAGTACCAGGGCCGGGAGCTGGCCGCGCGGTTCCTCATCCTGGCCTTCCGGCGCCGGCGTCAGTTCCGGCTGATCGCGACCCGGGCCAACGGCCAGCCTGCCTTCGGCGTGTACGTGCGCGACCCGCATGCCCCGGTGCTGCACGCCAACGGGCTGATCGTGCTGACCCTGGCCGGGGACCGGATCAGCATGATCACCCGCTTCGACACCAGCGTGCTGCCCCGCTTCGGGCTGCCCCGGTCGCTGCCGGGATAACAAGCATGGCGGCCGCCGGACGGAAGTCGGCGGAGACTGGCGGATGGTTCCCACCGCCGCCAACGGGCAGCCCGCGTTCGCGGCCTACCTGCGCGGCGATGACGGCGACTACCACGCGCACGGGATCTGCGTGCTCGCGCTGACCGGGACGGAGCTGTCCTGGATCGTCTGTTTCAACGATCCCGGGCTGTTCGGAGTGTTCGGGTTTCCCTCGCGGCGGCCGGCCGGGGAGCGGGAACCGGTGCCGTGCGGCGGGTGAGGCCGGATCGTTCGGTCCAATAAAAAAACGGCGCGGGACGGCGGGCGATCCGTGCGGCGGCGGAGTACGGCTGACCGCGGAGGCCCGATGGATACGAAACTCGAGTTGCGTAATCTGCGCGGTCCGCGCTAGTCCGGTTCTACGGTTACTGGCTGCACACCGATACCCTGCCGATGTTCAGGGCCATGCGCTCAGCCCTGGCCCACCAGGTGACGGGAGGGTGACGTGGACGATCAGGCCGCTATCCGGCCGTTCCGGATCGATATCCCGCAGGGTGACCTCGACGACCTGCGGGACCGGCTGGCCCGGACCCGGTGGCCCGACCAGCTGCCCGGCGTCGGCTGGGACTACGGCATCGCGCTGGACGACGTGCGGGAGCTGGCCGAGTACTGGCGCACCGGCTACGACTGGCGTGCTGCCGAACGGCGGCTGAATGAGTTCCCGCAGTTCACCACCGTGATCGACGGGCAGAGCGTGCACTTCCTGCACGTGCGTTCGACCGAACCGAAGGCCCTGCCGCTCATCATGACCCACGGCTGGCCCGGCTCGGTCGTGGAGTTCATGGAGGTCATCGGGCCGCTGACCAACCCGGCGGCGTACGGCGGGGATCCGGGCGACACGTTCCATATGGTCGTTCCGTCGATTCCCGGCTTCGGGTTCTCCGGGCCCACGCGGGACCGGGGCTGGAACGTAAACCGAATCGCGCGGGCCTGGGACGAGCTGATGCGGCGCCTGGGCTACCGGCGGTACGGCGCGCAGGGCGGTGACTGGGGGTCGGCGATCTCCCGGGAGCTCGGGGTCATCGTGCCAGGGCATCTCACCGGCGTGCACCTGAACATGCTCTCGCCGTACGTTTCCGGGGAGCCCGTTGATTTGGATGACCAGGATCGGGAGCGGGTGGAGCGGCTGCGGCGGTTCCGGCTCACCGGGAGCGGGTACGGGGCGATCCAGGCCACCCGGCCGCAGACGGTGGGCTACGGGCTCACCGACTCGCCGGGCGGGCAGCTGGCCTGGATCGCGGAGAAGTTCGGCGAGTGGACCGACGGCGGGCTGACCGCGGTCGACCGCGACCAGATGCTCACCAACATCACCGTGTACTGGCTGACCCGGACGGCGGGCTCGTCGGCGCGCCTGTACTACGAGGCGGCCCGGTCCGGCGGCCTGGGTCCGCCCGCCCCCTCGACCGCGCCCACCGGGGTGGCGGTCTTCCCGGCGGAGATCGCGGCGCCGGTCCGCCGCCTGGCCGAGCGGTCCAACCACATCGTGCACTGGACCGAGTTCGACCGGGGCGGTCACTTCGCGGCCATGGAGGAGCCCGACCTGCTCGTGAGGGACGTGCGGGAGTTCTTCCGGCCGCTGCGATGAGGATCACCGCGCGCGAGCTCAACCGGGCCACCCTGGCCCGCCAGCTGCTGCTGGATCGCGAAGCCCTGAACGTTACCGACGCGGTGCGGCGCGTGGTGGCCCTGCAGGCGCAGCAGCCCGCATCTCCCTATGTCGCGCTGTGGAACCGGCTCGCCGGGTTCGACCCGGCCGAACTCGACGATGCGTTCGCAGGCCACCGGGTGGTCCGGGCGCAGCTTATGCGGATCACGATGCACGCGGTGCACGCGGAGGATCACCAGGCCTTCCGCGAGGCGATGGAGCCGACGCTGCGGGCGTCCCGGCTGGGCGACCCCCGATTCACGGCGTCCGGGCTCACCGCTGAGGATGCCGATGGGCTGATGTGCGGATTGCTGGACTTCGCCGGCCAGCGGCGGACGGGTCCAGAGTGCGAGGCCTGGCTCACGGACCGGCTGGACGCAGCACCGTGCTCTACGACGTGCCCGGCGCCCCGCTCCCCGCCGGGGACACCCCGGCGCCGCCGAGGCTGCTGGCGATGTGGGACAGCATCCTGCTGGCCTACGCCGACCGCAGCCGCGTCATCTCGCCCGGCTACCAGAAGCTCGTGACCCGGATGAACGGCGACGTGCTGCCCACCGTGCTGGTCGACGGGTATGTCGCTGGTGTGTGGCGGGCGCTTGGCCACGGAATCGAGGCGACCGCCTTCCATCCTCTTCCGGGTTTCGTCTGGGCAGGGCTCGCCGCGGAAGCCCAGGCGCTCGTACCGTTGCTGGCCGACCGCGAACCGGATGTCTACCGCCGGTACCACCACTGGTGGGCCAAGCTGCCCGACGGCGAGACCCGGCTCCTCCCCGGTCCGTGACCAGGCGTGCGGTTGACATCGGGTCCCGCTGCGCTAGAGTTCTCGACTGAACATTCGGTCGGTTTTGCGGTCGGTGCGGTGCTGGGCTAGCTGGCCGCCCGGCCCGGTGGGGAGGCCTGGCATGCAGGCGGACACGCGGCGCGGCCGGCCGGGTCACGACCTGGAGTCCGTGCTCCGCGGTGCGGTCAAGGCGTTCAACGAGCGCGGGTACGACGGCACGAGCATGGAGGACCTGTCCCGCGCGCTGGGCATCACGAAGTCGGCGATCTACCACCACGTGGCGAGCAAGGAGGAACTGCTCCGGCTGGCCGTGAACCGGGCGCTGGATGGGCTGTTCGCGCTGCTTGATGAGATCTCGGTCATGGATGCGCGGGCCATGACGCGGCTGGAGGAGCTGGCCCGCCGCAGCGTGCTGCTGCTGGTGGCGGAGCTGCCCTTCGTCACCCTGCTGCTGCGGGTGCGGGGGAACACCAAGGCCGAACGGGCGGCGCTGGCTCGGCGCCGGGAGTTCGACGCGGCCGTGGCGAGCCTGGTGGCGCAGGCCCGGGACGAGGGCGACCTGCGGCCGGATGTCGACCCGGCCCTGGTGGCCCGGCTGCTGTACGGGATGATCAACTCGGTGACGGAGTGGTACCGGCCGCGCGGCGGGGGCAGGTCGGCTGAGCTCGCGGAGATCATCGTCTCGGTGGCGTTCGACGGGCTGCGGCTCAAGCCCTGAACGCTACCATCAGGCTGGTGTTGCCGTTCTCCGCCCAGACCCGTTCGGCCAACCTGACCCGGATGGCCGAGGAGCGGTTCGACGTGCTGGTGATCGGGGGCGGGATCACCGGTGTCGGTATCGCCCTGGATGCGGCCTCGCGCGGTTTCTCGGTGGCCCTGGCGGAAAAGGACGACTTCGCGTCCGGCACGTCCGGGCGTTCGTCCCGGCTGGTGCACGGCGGTCTCCGGTACCTCGAGCAACGGGAGTTCGGCCTGGTCCGGGAGTCCCTGCGGGAACGCGGGATCTTGTTCCGGCTGGCTCCGCACCTGGTCCGGCCGGTGCCCATGTACATGCCGGCGGATACCTTCGCCACGCGGGCCCGCTACCGGGTCGGGCTGACCGGCTACGAGCTGCTGGCGGCGGGCCGGAACATCGGATTCCACCAGTCGGTGAACGCACGGCAGGTGCGGGAGGCTATCCCCGGCATCGGCGGCTGGTCCGGCGGCTACCGGTACTTCGAATGCCGGACCGACGACGCGCGGCTGACCATCGAGGTGGCTCGCGCCGCGCAGGCCTGCGGGGCCGTGCTGGCCAACCATGCCCAGGTGGAGGGGTTCCTCGGTCGCGCCCGGGTCGCGGGCGCCAGCGTCGTGGATCAGGTGTCCGGGCAGCGATTCGACATCCGGGCCGGGACCACGGTCAACGCCACCGGAATCTGGGCCGACCGCGTCGTGGGCCTTTCCGTTCCGGACCTGGCCGCCGCGGGCGGGGCCGCCGCGGGCAGGGAGCGGCTGCAGCCGAGCAAGGGCGTGCACCTGGTGTTCGGCCCGGGGGCGGTGCGGACCAGGGCGGGCGTGGTTCTCCCCTCGGTGGCCGGCGACGGACGGTACATCTTCCTCGTCCCGTGGGAGGACCGGGTCTACGCCGGGACCACCGATACCCCCTACTCGGGCGACCTGGACCACCCGGCGGTCGACGAGGCCGACCGTGACTACATCGTCTCGGCGGTGGCGCAGGCCTTCCCGGGCGTGACCGGGCGCGACGTGGTGGCCTCCTGGGCGGGACTGCGGCCGCTGCTGGGCGGAGCCCAGTACGACGCCAGGACCTACGACCTGTCCCGGAAGCACGTGATCTACGAGGACCCGCCCGGCCTGCTCACGATCACCGGGGGGAAGCTGACCACCTACCGGGCCATGGCCGAGGACCTCGTGGACCGGATCTGCGCCGGGCTCGGGCGCGGCGGCCCGTGCCTGACGCGGCGCATCCCGCTCGGGCTGCACGGCTCGGCGAGCCAGGCGAGGCACCTGGCCAGGGCCGAGGCGGTCCGGCTGGGCCTGGCGCCGGGGGTGGGCGCCCGGCTGGTCCAGCAGTACGGCGACGACTGGGCCGCGGCCGTCCGCATGATCGGCCAGGATCCGTCGCGGGGCGAGCCGGCCGCCGACGGCCTACCCGTGCTGAACGTCGAACTGGACCTGGCCCGCAGCCGCGAGATGGCCATCACCGACGAGGACGTGTTCGTGCGGAGAACCCGGCTCACAACCCGGGATGCGTCGGTCTGGCGGCCCGTTGGCTGACTCGTCCGCGGATGCGTCGGTCAGGCAGCCCGCTGGCTGACTCGTCCGGGCGGACGGTCACACCTTCATCCGGATCGGCAGCGGAATGACCTCGAAGGTAGCCGGCGTGGTGCCCAGGTATTCCCCGTCCGCCTCGATCGGGAACGGCGGGTCGGCCTCGACCCGCACCAGGCTGGCCCGAAGTTCCACGATGTTCCGGTGCGGCAGGTGCGTGCCCCGGTACACCTTCGGCAGCGCGGTGAAGGCCTCGGACTTCGGTCCCGCCATGACCAGCACGTCCAGTATGCCGTCGTCGGGCTCGGACTTCGGCGAGATGTGCATGCCGCCGCCGTAGAACCGGCCGTTCGCCACCACCACGTTGTGGGCCCGCCACTCGTAGGCGTGGCCGTCGGCCTCGACCCGTACGGTGGCCGGGCGGAACCGCGGCAGGGTCAGCCAGAACCCGCAGAAGTACTTGGCGGGGCCGAGGAAACCCGGGAGGCCGGACGTCCGGGCGACCACCGCGGCGCCCAGGCCGGCCTCGGCGATGTTGGGAAAGTACCGGGTCACCTCCGCCGGGCCGGCGGAGTAGGTGACCCGGCCCAGGTCGATGTGCCGGACCCGGTCCCCGGCAAGGTGGCGGGCGGACTGCACGGCGTCGCCGGGGAGGCCGAACGATCGCACGAAGTCACATCCGGATCCGGCCGCCACCACCCCGAGCACGGCGTCCGGCGCGATCGGCCGGCCGTCTTCGAGCATCCCGTTGACCACCTCATGGACGGTTCCGTCGCCGCCCGCCGCGACCAGGTACCGCTCACCGCGCCGCAGGGCGTCCCGGGCCGCCTCGGTGGCATGGCCGGGGTGGGTGGTCTGCACGACGCGGTAGTCGAGTCCCGCGTCCCGCAGGGTGCGCTCGATCTCGGGGAGGTGCGCCCCCACCCTCCCCCGCCCGGCCCGGGGATTGGCGATGATCACGAGCGGGCCGAACGGGCTGGTCACGGCCAGCTCCGGCTGATCACGGCCGACCCCGGCTGATCACGGCGACCCCCGGCGGCGAGTCATGGCAGCAGGACCCGGGGATTCATGATCCCCTGCGGGTCGAGGGCGGCCTTGATCTTCGTCAGCATGTCAACTCCGGTCGTGCCGAGCTCGTCGGCCAGGAAAGCGGACTTCAGCCGGCCGACGCCATGGTGGTGGGTGAGGGTTCCGCCCACGGCCGCACAGCATCGTACGGCCTCGTCCCACGCCGCGAGGTACCGCGCCTCCGCGTCACGGTCATCGGACCCGCTGACCAGGAACGTGAAGTACAGCGAAGAGCCGGATGAGTACAGATGGGACAGGTGGCACACCACCGCCTGGGCGTGCGCGGCCAGGGCCGCGCGGATGCCCTCGTACAGCCGCGGCACCGCGGACCACAGCCCGGCGACCTCGATCGTGTCCACCACCACCCCGGAGCCGAACGCGCGATCGGGCCCCATAATCCGGAGGTAGGTGTCGACGGCGTCGTTGCGGTGCTCCCACCAGTGCTCCCCGTAGGCGGAGCCGAGTTCACCTGACGCCCTGGCCCGCTGCATGACCTGGCCAGCCAGTTCCTTCCGCGCCTCGGGCGCCCACAGGCCGGCCGGGAAGCCGAGGATCCCGACGCACCCGCCGGAATGACCCAGCGGTCCGAAGCTGAGCTGAGCGTCGGCCTCGTCGTAGCCCCGGATGAGCACGGCCCCGGTCTCGGCGCGCACCGCGTCCCGCAGGCCGTCAGCGAGCGCGGTGAAGGAGGGGAAGCCGAAGGCCAGCCACTCCCAGCCCGCCGGCCGGGCCCGGCACGCCAGCGTCGCTTCGGTGACCACCGCGAGGGTGCCTTCCGATCCGACCAGGAGCCGCCGCAGGTCCGGCCCGGCGGCCGAGCGCGGTACCGGCCGACAACGCAAGATCTGGCCCTGCGGGAGGACCGCGGTCAGGCCCAGCAGCACGTCCTCGATGGCCCCGAAGCCCGTGGACGCCTGCCCGGCCGAGGACGCGGCGATCCAGCCGCCCACCGTGGAGATGGCGATCGACTGCGGATAGTGCCCGACGGTCAGCCCGTGCTCGGCCAGGGCCTCGTCGAGCTGGTCGCCGCGCACGCCGGCCTGGACGTGGACGGCCCGCGACACCAGGTCGACCTCGGTGATCGTGTTCATGCGGGACAGGTCAAGGACGACCGACCCGGCCACGGCCTGCGCGCCGCCGCAGACGCCGGAGCCGCCGCCCCTGGGGATCACGGCCGTACGCGTCTGCCCAGCCCAGGCCAGCACCGTAGCCGTGTCCTGCGTGCTGGCCGGGAAGACTACCGCGGCTGGTACCGGAAGCTCGTCGCCCCGGGCGCGCCGGAGAAGCGCCAGCGCCCACGAGTCGATGGCCCGTTCGCGCAGGATCTGCGGGTCGGTCGTGACCGCACCGTCCGGTAGGCGGCTGGCCAGAAGGTTCAGGGTGTCCACGGCGCGGATCGTAACCCAGGCGCCGGGCTTTTGCCCGTATGACGGGGCGGCCCGTACGACGGGGCGCGGGGCTAAGCGTGGTGCGGCCGCGATCAGACGTCGCGGGCGGCGCTGGTCAGTAGCCGCCAGACGCCCGCGTCGCCGAGGAACCGGAACCGCCGGTGCAGGTCGCCCGCGGCGGAGCGCGCGTCGGGGAACGAGGCGAGGTAGCCCCGGACGCTGCCGTAGGTGTCCAGGACGGCCAGCAACTCCTGCGCGTTCTGGACCGTGGCTTCGATTTTCGCTCGGTTGCGGATCACCCGGGCGTCGGCTTCGATCCGGGCGACATCGTCCGGCTGAACGATGCGACCTTGTCCGGCTCAAAGCCGGACAACGCGCTCCGGATGCCATCCCACTTGGCGGACACGACCCGCCAACTCACGCCGGCCTGGAAGACCGCGCGCGAGAGGTGCTCAAAGAAGAACGCCGGATCGTCGGGGCCGTGATCCCGCAGCTTCTCGAACGGTGCGGTCAGCGGATCGGCGGCCACGGCGTGCCCGGCGCGGACCCGGCCGACGAGCGCCTTGGCATCGTCGGGCTCCAGGGTGCTGTTCCACAGCGCGCTGCCAGGTTCTTGGAACTGGCTGTCATCGATGCCGCCCAGGTCCACCGGCTCGAATCCAGCGTCCGCGATCAGCTGGGCGACGGCTGGCTTCGCCTGCTGGTCGCCGGAGAGGAACAGCACCCAGCGGGGCAGGCGGTGGTTCTCGTCGGCGAGAACGCGCGCCTGGAGGGTGTTGAACGCGCGCACCCACCGGGCCGCCGGGAAGGCGGAGGCGAGCTGCCCTAGTGAGAGCCTGTCCCGGCCCATCATGTTGGCCGCGTCGATGATGACCTTCCCGTCGAGGCGGCCCGCGGCCGTCAGCACGCCGGTCACGGCGGTGCCGGGGACGGCCACGAGAACGACGTCAGCCCCCGCCACGGCGTCGGCCACGGGAGCAGCATGGGCGCGGTCACCGAGTTCCGTGGCCAGTTCCCGGGGCTCCCCCTCATCCCGCCCTGCGAAAGTCACCTCGTGGCCCGCGGCATGCCAGAGCCGACCGACCGTCGAGCCGATATGCCCGACCCCGAGAACCGCAATTCTCATCCGTCCTCCGTCCTGTGCGATGGGTCTGAACGTAAACCGCCGCACGCCCGTTACTCCAATAGATGTCTGTCCGCGGCTGATAAGCCGCGGGTATCACCGCACGTCAGGTTTCGATGGCAGCTTTCCATGGCCCGGAGGAGGAGCGGAGCTTGATCACCACCGGCCCCGTGGGCGGAGCACGGCCCGGGGGTTCCGGGCCGCGCAGCTTCAGCCTGCCCGGAAACGAACCAGGCGCGCGGCCCGCCGAGATCGCGATCTGCGGTACTTCGCCGTCGTGCCCAAGGTTCTCTTAGTACATACTTGCTGGCATGACCACCAGCACTCCGCGCCGGGCCGGGGGGCGCACCCTCATCGACATAGACCCTGGCCAGCTCAGATGGGTCCTGCTGGCCCGCGAGTCGACCGACCGCGAGCGGCAGCTCGACAACCAGCTCACCGACCTTCGCGCGAGGGTTGCGAGGATCGGCGGGCGGATCGACCGGGAGGTTCCGGAGAACGCCGTCTCTGCGTTCAAGCGGCAGCGTGTCGCGCTGCCTGACGGTACCTACGGTTACCGCGTGGTGCGGCCGGAATGGGAGAAGATCCTGACCGCGCTACGCCGTGGCGAGTGCAACGCGCTTATGGTGCCTGATATCGACCGTGCGATGCGTGACCCGCGCACGCTGGAAGACCTGATAGACGTGGTGGAATACTACGGCGTCTATGTCGCCAGCCTGACGGGTAATATCGACCTGACCACGGATTCGGGTATCTCTGCTGCGCGTTCTCTGGTGAATCAGCGGAATCAGGAATCGCGGAACACGTCGCGTCGGGTTATTGACGGGCAGAGGCATGCCGCTATGCAGGGCGGGAGTCATGGCGGCCGTATGCGGCCGTTCGGCTGGCGGAAAGACCGCCTACAGATCAATAAGCGCGAGGCGGCGCATATCCGCCGCGAGCTTCCGCGTATCCTTGCTGGCGTCAGCCCGCTCACGCTCGCGAACGAGTGGAATGAGCGCGGGATATCTACGGTGACCGGCGTTAAATGGCGTGCCGCGACGATACGCAACATGTATCTTCGTCCGCGCATCTGCGGCCTGGTGCTGTATCAAGGCGAGACACTTTACGGGCCGGACGGGGAAAAGGTCCGGGGCAAGTGGGAACCGATCCTCACCGAGGACGAATACGATCAAGTCGTCGCCAGGTGGTGGCCGTCGCAGTCGGCGCCGTCACGGCTTGGCGCGAAAGGGCGCGGTTACCGCACAATCTACTTGCTGTCCCCCTTCGTGCGGTGCGGCAAGTGCAGCGCGCGCATGATAGGGGCGCAGCGGCGCAACAGTCGTGGCGAGCTAGAGGAACACTATCGGTGCCCTGGAAAAGGCGCCGGCGGATGCGGCAGCGTGGCGCGGATAGCGGCACCGGTCAACGAGTACATCAAGACCCTGGTGATCACCGAGCAGCAGAGAATACAGTTCCGCAAACTGGAAGATCTCCCGCCATGGCCAAAGACGCAGGAGCTTGCCGAGCTTCAAGCAAGGATCGGAGAGTCCCAGCGGCACTACGAGAAAGGTATGATCTCCGCACAGCGGCATTTCTCGTCACTGGCGAGGATGGAAGCCGATGAGGCGGAACTGCTCCGCGAGAAGCACCGCTATGAAGGGCAGCAGCAAGCCCGGAAGCACGCCGTGGCGAATCTCGCCGAAGAATGGGACAAACCCGGTTTCACGATGGAGCAAAAGCAAGCCGCGATAGCGCAAACCCTTGAGGCTATTATCATCAAGCCAAGCGGGAAGGGTACGAGGTTCCATCCGGATCAGATAGTGCCAGTGTTCCGTAACGATATGCCAGAATAGCCAGCCCTCGACAAAACGTGACCCCGGCGGAGATTCTCGCCGGGGTCACGTTTCTATCTTATGCGGATTTCTCTTCGCTGTTGTCATCGTCAATGTCCAGACAGTAGATCCGCGCGACCTTTCTTGCCCATTCCTCCGATCGCGGTGGCGCGTTCCTCAGTTGCTCTTCGGCCCACTCCTCGGGAGTGGGCATTATCACCTTCTCTCCGGTCTTTGCTTTCTTACCGCGTTTCGTCGTTGTGGCCTCACCTCCCCTCGCTCGCGGTGGCCGGGCCGACGTGCCGTCCAGCACGCTCGGTGCTTGTCTCGTTCGTTCGTCTCATCGGCTGCGTACGCGCGTTACGTGCAGACGCGCGCGCGAGGCCGTGGGACGAGACGAGCGCGGGACGAGCACTCACGGTTACTGCTCCTCGGCGGTCCGCGCGCGCCACCGTCCCCGGCTGACCTGCGTCACGTGACCGCTCCGGGCCAGCTCGCGCAAATGCCGGTAAATGGTCGACCGGGTCATCCCGGTAGCGCTGATAAGGTCACTGACCGCGATTCCTTCTACCGGTGCCCTGCATAGCGCCATCCAGAGCGCTTGTTCGGCCATCGTCGGCGGCCGGTTTACCTCTTGCATGTCGCCGTCGCTGGCTGAATCCTCGTCCCGAACTGGGCGCGTGTTAGCTCCGGCGACAATCGCGCGCCGCGATTCTGCATCCAGTTCGGGCCGATGCCCCGCATAACGCGCGGCGGTTTCCGCGACGACCTGATCGGTGAGCAAGTAGGCGCGTGCGCGATTCGGCCGATCGTGCCCGGGAGCAGAGACCAAGAACTTACCGGGAGCGTTGAGGTTGTGCGCATCCCATCCGGCCCGGAGCATTCCCTGCCCGAGGACCAGGTCGACGTCCCTCGGCCCAGCTCGGCGTATTCATCGATGATGACGACCAGCGCGGGCCAGGCCGGCGATATCTGCCATTCGCGCTTGCCCGCTGCGGCGAGCAATGCCTCAGCTTATCGAGTTGACTGCTGGTCGCCGGATCGGCGATTCTCTCGTTGAGACGACCGAGCACCGCGTGATTCAGCTACGCCGAGCCGACGATTACATGTCCGGCCGCACCTCGCACACGCTAGTGCATCAAGAACTACAGGCCACGACCAAACTACTCGATGAAGCCACTTTGACCGAGGATCCCGGCGCGTTCGGCAAGGCCCGCGACCTGCTGGCCACGGTGGAGGCCGGGCCGTTGGATGGGCTCGCCAGTGCCCGGGCGGACCTGCTGCGCGGGCAGATCGCGTTTGGCTTCGGTCTGGGCAGCGACGCTCCCCCGCTGCTGCTGAAGGCGGCCAAGCGGCTCGAGCCGCTCAACCTCGACCTGGCCCGCCAGACCTACGTCGACGCGTGGCAGGCAGCCTTCTTCGCCGGGCATCTGGCGGGCGCCGGCGACCTGCTGGAGGTATCCCGCGCGGCCCGGGCCCTGCCCCCGCCGGCGCCCCCGCCGCGCGTCGACGTGGCGCTGGACGGTTTCGCGCGGCTGGTCACCGACGGGCCGGCCGCCGCGGCACCGGTGTTGCGACAGGCTACTAGGGCCTTTGCCAGCGCAGATATTCCCGCGGAAGAGGTTCTTCGGTGGGGCTTTATCGTCACGGTGGCGGACGAAGCGCTATGGGACGACGGCGGCTGGCGCGTGACCGTACGGCAGGTTCAGCTCGCCCGCGAGGCTGGCGCGCTGGTCCAGCTCCCGATCCTGCTGAACCGCATGGGCGTGGACGCCGTGTGGAGCGATGACTTCACGGCCGCCACGTCGCTGATTGCGGAGGCCGATGCGGTCCGCGAGGCGACCGGGGCTCCCCTCGCGCCATATGCCGCCATGATGCTGGCTGCCGTTAATCGTTACCTTTCTACTGGGGCGGCGCGCGCCCGGCAGCGGTGCCCAACCCGCGAACGCCGTGCGGGCCACGGCACGCGCCCAGCGTATCCGGATCACCGCCGTCTCGGGGTGATCACCGAGCTCCTGTGCAGCCCTCCCGGCGCAGCCTGAGCGGCCGAATGTTTGGATGGCACCCGCCACGACTTGCCGGACCTTTCTCCCACTGAGCTCATCGCAGCGCTGCAATCCCGACCCGATGACGGCATCAGCCTGGAAAGCGCCGATGCCGAGGTGAGCCATCACCGACCACATCATGAGCCTCCTCGGCAGCGTGCATTTGGTCCCGATGGGATACCGGTTCGGACGCGACAGTCGAGTAGCCGCGGCCTCTCGCTTGGCGCTTCCAGGGACCGGCACGTATGGGTTGCCATAAACGCTAGGAATTCAGGAAGCCGATCGAATCTCAGAAAATCCTTAGTCCTGCCGAGTACCCGACTGGACATCCCGGGAGTATGACTAAGGACTCTCGTGGATGTGGCGTCCCATGCGCAGGCCCGGCCATCGTCATGGTTAGCCGACCTGACGATGTGCGGGCCGGTGCGGGTAACGAGGCTCGTGGATAGCAGCAGGGTTGTCTGGCGTGTACCCCATGCCGCCTACCCGCGAACGAAAGGCCTTCCATGCCCGAGCGACCGATCATCGTCTTTGACGTCGACGAGACCTTGCTCGACCTTGACGCGATCCGCCCGTTCTTCGACCGGGTTTTCAGGGACTCGGCCGCGCTGCGGCTGTGGTTCGCCAACCTGATCATCTACTCCGAGGCGCTCACGCTCGCCGACGTCTACGTCCCCTTCACCGATATCGGCGGTGGTGTGCTCCGGATGCTCGCCGCCACCCGCCGCATCACGATCAGCGACGCCGACGCCGCCGAGCTCACCGACCGGTTCTCCACTATGCCCCCGCAGACTACGCTCGGCGCCGTGGCGTCCCCGGCACGTGCCGGCTGGTGAATACCGTCGCAGAGACTAAGCCGGGAACCGTTCGGGATAGAGGTTTATCCTGACCGGGCCGGGCGTCCGACCGCGCGTGCCCGGCGGATCACGGTCTGCACCGATCGGCATGGTCCTGATCACGTCATGGGCGCTCTGCTTAGCAGGTCCGCTGGTAGCTCGCTTTGCTCCTCCTGTGCTGCCCGAGTAAGGCCGTGGTCAGCGCTGCTGATAGGCGAGGTCAGCGCCGGTGAGGCCTTCCAGCGCCGAGCCGAGCTGATAGGCCTCGGCCATCCGGCGGCCGAGGCGCTGGCGCACGGTGACCGCCAGGTACCTGGTCAGCAGCCGCGGCTTGGCGGCCAGGCTCTCGGCGAGTTCCTGCGCCCGCGGCAGTACTCGGTCTGGGGGAAGTACCTCGGCGACCGCGCCCCATTGCTCGCCCTGCTGGGCAGTGAACGAGCCGTGGGTCAAGGTGAGATAGCGGGCCCGGTTGAGACCGATGGTCTCCTCCCAGACCAGGTAGACGCCGTCACCGGGCACGATCCCGAAAGTCAGGTGCGGGTAGTCGGAGAAGACGGTGGTGTCGGCGGCGATGACGATGTCGGCGATCAGGACGTACTCGCTGTGCACCGCGGCCGGGCCGTTCACCGCGGCCACGATCGGCATCTCCAGGTCGACCAGCCGCTGCATTATCCGGCGGCCCTCGGCGGTGGTCTTGTCCCAGACCGCCGGCTTGGTGGGATCGTCCAGGGTCTGCCCGTCGATCTCGGTCATGAACCGGTCGCCGGCGCCAGTCAGCACCAGCACCCGGTTGTCCCGGTCATCCCCGATCTCGTACAGGGCCCGCGGGAAATCGGTGTGCATCTGCCCGGTGAACGTTGCGGGGCCACCCTCAGTGTGGAACCTGAGCGTCAGCACGCCCGACGGCGTCCGGGTGAACGCGAAGTTCTTGAACGCGGTGAAGTAAGCAGGCTCGGTCATCGGCATGCGGGAACTCCTTGGCACCAGAAGGATGACTTGTCGCGTGGGGTGCCGGACAATCCAGCAGTTCGACCCGCGCATCCGCCGAGTATCGCTGTGCTCTGAGCGGCCGCACATCGTCAAGACGGTTAGGTTGGCGGACGACGCCTGCGACCCGCTGAACTATTGCCTGACGGTGTCGGCGCCGCGTGGCGCGGCGGCCTGAACGCGTACTGCGCAGGCACGGGACGATGCCGTCGGGCAGAAGAGGCTCGCCTTCCGTATCGAGACCGGTGGCAGGGCCAGGATCGTCCGCGCCACCCGGCACAGTAGCGGCCGTCCGGCCCGAATGCCCCGCCTGGGTCAAAGCCTCCGGTAAGGCCCGGGTCCAGAACGACCTTCCCGTTCGTGTCGAATACTCGCTCATCGCCGCCGGGCCGCCGTCGGTCACCGGCAGATCGTCACGGCCGTCGACGATGGCGTTCCACAGTTGCTGCCCCTCGGGCGCCAGATCCTCGCCGCACATAGGGAATCTGCGTCATAGCCGAACAATAGCCGTGACCGGCTATCCGGCCTGCGCGTTCCGGGACCGCTGGTAGTGCCGACGGGACTTGGTGTCGGTGAATGTCGGGCTGCCGGAGAACGTGGCCTGGCGGGGCCAGACCGTCTACACCGGCGTCTGGAAGCACCCGGTGGACGGCCCGGCGATGGTGCGCCGCCTGAATATCGACGGCGACGGCCAGCGCGAACCAATGGTCACGGCGGCGAGCAGCGGGCCGTGCTGGTCTCCTCATCCGCACCGATGAGGAGGCTGAACCGCGGAGTGCGGTTCCGTCCGTGTTGCCCGCGTATTGGATGCCTGACGCCCGTCACCGGCCATGACCGGGATGATGGCCGGCCCGGCGCACCACAGGTAGAAGCTGGCCGGCCGAAGCACAGGCACGCGGAGATCCACCGGTCACAGGCCTGACCCTCCGCGGGGGAGGGTTGACCGGGCGGGTGCGGGCTGGTGGGCTGTGAACATGGCACGCACGGTGCGTTTTTTTGGCCGTGAGGGTGAATTGTCCCGGCTGCTGGGGGCGCTGGGCGGCGAGGCGCGGCTGGTGCTGGTGGTGGGGGACGCCGGTGCGGGCAAGACCCGGTTCGTGACCGAGGCGACGGACCGGG
>Ga0187817_10000074_pt1 | contig 31092 bp, 23 predicted proteins | sample NC_wetland_sal_i_17_FD_132431 | JGI IMG/M metagenome (GOLD analysis project Ga0187817, IMG submission 132431) | Wetland sediment microbial communities from Neuse River Estuary, North Carolina, USA - SO4_2 | ecosystem: Environmental > Aquatic > Freshwater > Wetlands > Sediment | place: USA... | reverse complement strand
CGCCGAGCCCGCTTCCGTCTTCGTCTTCAAGACCATGTCCGACGCCTTCGCCGGCCGTATTTCCTACTTCAAGGTTTTTTCCGGTGTGTTCAAGAACGACGCCTCGCTGCAAAACTACAATCGCAACACCGTTGAAAAGTTCGCGCACATTTCCGTGGTCCAGGGCAAACAAATGATCCTGATCCCGGAGCTCCACGCCGGCGATATCGGAGCGGTCGCGAAGTTGAGGGAAACTCTCACCGGCGACACGCTGGGTGACAAATCATCGCCCATCCGCTACCCCGCCGTGCAACTGCCGGAGCCCGCCATCACTTTCGCCATCGAACCGAAAAGCCGCGCCGATGAAGACAAGCTCGGCGTAGGCCTCCACAAGCTGATGGAAGAAGACGCCATGCTGCGTTTCTTCCGCGACCCGCAGACCAAGGAATTCCTGATCGCCGGCACCGGACAGCAGCACATCGAAGTCGTGGTCTCGAAGATGAGAAAGCGATACCACGCCGAGGTAGTCCTGAAGGCGCCCAAAGTGCCCTATCGCGAAACCATTCGCGGCAAAGCCGACGTCCAGGGACGCCACAAGAAGCAGACCGGAGGCCACGGCCAATACGGCGATTGCAAAATTAAAATGGAACCCCTGCCGCGTGGCGCCGAATTCGAATTCGTCAACGACATCTTTGGCGGAGCCATCCCGCGCAACTTCATTCCCGCCGTAGAAAAAGGAATCAAAGACGCCGCTGCCCGCGGCTACCTGGCCGGCTACCCCGTGGTGAACTTTCGTGTGATCCTCTACGACGGCTCCTATCACGACGTCGATTCGAACGACCTCTCGTTCCAGATGGCCGGCCGGATAGCCTTCCGCAAAGCGATGGAACAGGCCAAGCCCACGCTGCTCGAACCGATCATGACCGTAGAAATCACCGTCCCCGACGAATTCGCCGGCACCATCATGGGAGACCTCAACAGTCGCCGCGGTCGCATCCAGGGCATGGATAACAAAGCCGGCAATACCATCGTGAAAGCCGAAGTCCCCATGGCCGAAATGCTGACCTACGGAGCCGATCTAACCTCCATGACCCAGGGCCGAGGCAGCTTTGCCATGGAAATGCACCACTACGACATAGTCCCGCAACAACTGCAGGACAAAATCATAGAAAAAGCCAAAGCTGAGCGCGGCGAGGTGAAAGAAGAGGAAGAATAACTCACGTAGGGACGGCCGCCCCCGGCCGTCCGACTCGCTAAAAACAATTCACCAGCAAGCCCATTCTGGCGTACCATTCATCTTTGCAAAAGGAGGCCCGCATGTCCAAGCGGAGTTCCCCGATCTGCTGCCGCTTGTCCTTAGCGACGCTCATTCTCTTACTCATCTCCAGCCCGGCCATGACCCAATCTAAAGCGACCCAGGAAAGCAAATCCGTGGTATTGGAACTCGACCACGTGTCCGTCTGCGGATCGAGTCTCGACACCCTCCGCCAGGTCTTCACCGACGTGGGCCTAACTCCCGACGTCGGCGGTGCCCACAGCAACGGCGTCACCCAGATGGCCCTGATTGGTTTTGATGACGGGACCTACATGGAATTAATTGCGCCGGTAAAGCCGGGCGCGACCGCCGGTTCCGAATGGGCGAAGTTCATGAACGAAGATGCCGTAACCTGCGCCTGGGCGGTCGGGACGAACGTCTTGCTGCAGGAAGTGGATCGCCTGAAAAGGGCCGGCATTCCCGTCACGACTCCGCAGCGCGGCAGCCGCAAGCGCCCCGACGGCATGTCGGTCGAGTGGACGACCGCCGACGTGGGCAACGGAACACCCGGCTCCACCCTGCCCTTCATCATCGAAGACCAGACGCCGCGCGCCTGGCGCGTCCAGACTTCGGCCATTGTACAGGGAGCTCCGGTCAGCGGCATCGAGAACGTAGTCCTCGGCGTCAACAATTTGGATGCGGCGATTGCTATGTTCCGCAAAGCGTACGGCTGGGCCGACCCGCTCACCGAAACCCAGAAAGACATCGGCAAACTCGCCTACTTCCCCGGCGAGCCCGTGATTCTGGCCGCTCCGTCGGGCGGAGGCTGGCTCTCCGAGCACCTTGCCAAGTACGGCGAGACTCCGGTGGCATACCTGCTCAACGCCCCCGACTTCGCAGCCGCTACCAGGAAGTACAAACTCTCCGGCGCCAAAACCTGGTTCGGCCAGAAGGTGGCATGGTTCGACCAAGCCAAGCTGAAAGGCGTCCGCCTGGGAGTAATCGGCCAGTAATTGCTCGTGTGGGGACCGGCCTCCGCCCCGTCCATGCTCACGTAGGGGCAGGTGCCCTCACCTGCCCAGCCGAGCGAAGCTCCGCAGCGGTTTTCGCGAGCAACAATTGCTTGATTCCGTTTTTCGCTTTACCATCCCCTTCAGTGTCCGCAACCAGAGACAACCCCGCTCTCAGAGACCGCCTGGTCTCCGCCGCCCCGGTCGAGGATGATTCCTCTTTCGAGCTCAAGCTCCGCCCGCAGCGCTTGCAACAATTCATCGGCCAGCCCAAGGTCAAAGAGAATCTGGACGTAGCCATCCAGGCCGCCAAGTCCCGCGGCGAAGCCCTGGACCACGTCCTGCTCTACGGCCCGCCCGGCCTGGGCAAGACGACCCTAGCCAACATCATCGCCAACGAACTCGGCGCCGCCTTCCAGCAAACCTCCGGCCCGACGCTGCAAATTAAAGGCGACCTGACCGCCATCCTCACCAACCTGCGCGACCGCCAGGTGCTCTTCATTGACGAAGTCCATCGCCTGCAGCCCGCGCTCGAAGAGATCCTCTACTCCGCGCTCGAGGACTACAAACTCGACATCATGATCGGCCAGGGGCCGTCCGCGCGTACTCACACCATGGACGTCAAGCCTTTCACCTTCATCGGAGCCACCACCCGCGCCGGATTGCTCTCCGCTCCGCTCCGCTCCCGCTTCGGCCTGCTCCTGCGCCTCGAGTTCTACACGCACGACGATCTTCGCGTAATCGTCGAACGCTCCGCCGATATTCTAGGCGTGAAAATCGACCGTCCCGGAGCCATCGAAATCGCCAGCCGCTCCCGAGGTACTCCGCGCATCGCCAACCGCCTGCTGCGCCGCGTCCGCGACTACGCCCAAGTCCGCGCCGCCGGTTCCATCGATCTCGCCACCGCCCAGTCCGCCCTCCGCATGTTAGAGGTGGATCGCCACGGCTTCGACGAAGTCGACCGCAAACTCCTGTTAACCATCATCGAGAAATACCAGGGAGGTCCCGTAGGTCTCAACACTCTAGGCGCTGCGCTAGCCGAAGAACCCGACGCCATAGAAGAGATCTACGAACCCTTCCTGATCCAGATCGGCTTTCTGAACCGCACGCCAAGAGGCCGAGTAGCCACTCAGCTAGCCTACGAACATTTCGGCATAGTTCCCAACCGCCGCCAAAGTTCGTTGTTCTAGCAAGAATCACGTAGGGGCAGGTGCCCTCACCTGCCCAGCCGAGCGAAGCTCGGCAGCTGTCGGCGCTCAAAACAACTATTGATTCCGGATCCATACGGCAGGTGCGGCCTGTTCCCGTTTGACTTCCCCCGCCCCAATCTGCGTTAATCGCTCTTCGTCATCATCCCCAGTAATGCAGGAGGAACTATGCGCGAAGTGATCGCCACCGCTCAGGCTCCGCAAGCCATCGGCCCCTACTCGCAGGCCATTCGAGCCCAGGGCCTGATCTTTACCTCCGGACAAGTTGCCATCGACCCCGCCACCCAGCAGGTTATTGCCGGAGACATAGGCGCCCAAACCGACCGCGTACTAAAGAACCTCGCCGCCATCTTGCAAGCCTCGGGCAGTACTTTGGAGAAAGTACTGCGCTGCACCGTCTTCCTGAAAAACATGGGAGACTTCGCTGCCATGAACGAAGTCTACGGCCGCTACTTCAAGCAGGCTCCGCCAGCCCGCTCTACCGTGGAGGTGGCGCGCCTTCCGAAAGATGTGCTGGTTGAAATTGACGTGATCGCCCTAGCTTAAGCGCTCACTAGGGACGGCCGCCCTCGGAGCCTGCCCTGAGCGAAGCCGAAGGGTCCAGCCGAGCAAAGCTCGGCAGCTGCCGGCAGTCTCACGACAATTTTGCCTTTACCCTGGAACGTGGAATCATCAATGTTGCAGAAATCAGAAATGGAGGCACCATGAAAACTGTCATCCTCGTCATCACACTGCTGGCACTGAGCGCCCCAGCGATCGGTCAGACGGCTCCAACTAAGAAAACCCCGGCCAAGCCCGCCGCCAGCGCCCCCACCAAGGTCACCGGAGCACCCACCAAAACTGCCAGCGGCCTTGAATACTGGGACATCAAAGTCGGCACCGGTGCGGTCGCCCAAAGTGGACAGCACGTCAAAGTCGACTACACCGGCTGGCTCACCAACGGCAAGAAGTTCGACAGCTCGGTCGGCACCGGCAAACCGTTTGAATTTACGCTGGGCGCCGGCCAGGTCATCAAGGGCTGGGACGAAGGAGTAGCCGGCATGAAGGTAGGAGGCAAGCGCCAGCTGCGCATCCCGCCAGACCTGGCCTATGGAGAAAAGGGCTATCCGGGAGTCATTCCAGCCAACTCAACTCTGATTTTCGACGTGCAGTTGGTAGATGTGAAGTAGTTACGATGTGGGGACGGGCGCCTCGCCCGTCCAAGCGCACGTAAGGGGCAGGTGCCCTCACCTGCCAAGCCGAGCGAAGCTCGGCAACTCCCGGCACTGCCCAGGCACACAAAGGCCCGCAGGATTTCCACATCTCTGCGGGCTCTGATCTCTTACGCCTTGACCACTTTGCCGCTGCGCAGGCAAGAAGTGCAGACGCGCAGGCGTTTGGTAGCGGCTCCCACTTTGGCGTGAACCGGGCGCAGATTGACGTTCCAGCGCCGTTTGCTCACATTGTGGGCGTGACTGATGGTGTTCCCGAACTGCGGCCCCTTGCCGCAGATATCACAAACTCGTGCCATAAACTCTAGAATCCTTCCAGGGCTGTTGCCCAAACTTCAATTTTACAGGAATCCGCCAGATTTAGCCAAACGCCTGCGTAGGGACGGACGCATTCGTTCGTCCAAATTTGCTCACGTAGGGGCAGGTGCCCTCACCTGCCCAGGCCGAGCGAAAGTTCGGCAGCGACTACGCCGCCTTCCCTATCACCGGCTCCGAGCAATGGCTGCACCGCCGCGCATCAATCGGGATCTCGCTCAGGCATTCCGGACACTTCTTAGTGGTCGGGTCCGCCGGCGCCGGGTCCTTCCGCGTCCGCGCAATCAACGCGTTAATCGGAGTCACCACAAAAAAGTAAACCGCAGCCGCCACCAGCAGAAAGCTGACCAGCGCGGTAATGAAATCGCCAATCGGAAACAGCGTGTTGTGGATGGTGAAAGCGATGCCGGTAAAGTCCGGCTTGCCCACAAGCAGCGCCACGATGGGATTGATAATGTCCTTGACCAGGGCCGAGACCACCGACCCAAACGCCGCGCCAATCACGACGCCCACCGCCAGATCCACCACATTACCGCGCAAGATAAACTGCTTGAAGCCAGAGAGCATAGGGAAGAATCCTCCAAGCGCTGAACAAGAAGGTCGAAGCAAACATGCCGTCAGCCAAGCCCGTAAACAGGTTTAACTGACCGCTGAGAGCTGAGAGCTGACAGCTGCCTCTCATATCCGCATCGGCATCACAATATACCGGTACTTGTAATCCTCCGCTTCCGCGGGACGCAGTTGACCCGCCGACTGCGCGTCCTTCAGCTCAAGCTTCACTTCGCACGACCCAGTAGCCTTGATGAAGTCCATCAGGTATTGAGCATTGAATCCGATCGACATCGGCTCGCCGTTATAAGCGACTTCGATCGAATCCTCCGACTCGCCTGCCTCGGTCGACGACGCGGAAATCTTCAACTCGCCTTTCTCCAGCTTCAGCCGCACGGCCCGCGACCGCTCATCGGCAAACTGGGCCACGCGCGCGATCGCCGCTCCCAGCTCTTCACCCTGCAGCGCGATCGACTTCGATATGTCTTTCGGCAGCACCGCCTCATAGTTGGGGAACTGGCCCGTAAGCTGGCGCGACGTCAGCAAACGCGGACCTACGCGGAAGAACAGCGTGGACTCATCCTTGGCGAAGTCAATGGTTTCAACATCGGAATCGAGCAGCGATTTCAGTTCGTCCATCGCTTTTTTCGGAATCAGCGTCTTCATCTCGCCGGAAACGCCTTCGAACTTTTCTCCCGCGCGCTCCACGTGCGCCAGGCGGTGGCCATCGGTGGCAACCATCGTGATCGACTCCGGCTTCAGCACCATCAGCGCCCCATTCAGCGTGTAGCGTGACTCTTCGGTGGCAATCGCGAATCCCGTCTTCGCAATCATCGATCGCAGCACCGCCGCCGGAATCTTGATCGCTCCCGCTGACGGGAATACCGGCAGACCGGGAAAGTTCGATCGCGCCATGCCCACCATCTTCGTATTCGACCGCCCGCAGCGAATGCTGACCCAGTGATTATCCAGCAGTTTGATGGTGATATCGGCGTCGGGCAGCAGCTTTACGTAGTCATGAAGTTTGCGTGCCGGGATGGTGCACGCGCCTTCTTTTTTCACCTTGGCATTGCAAGATGTGCGCAGGCTCAGGTCCAAGTCGGTCGCCGTCAGCGACAATTTATCCCCACCCGCCTCGAAAAGATAATTGGAGAGAATGGGAATTGTGGTCTTGCGCTCTACCACGCCCTGAGTGGCTGTCAGTTCGCGGAGAAGCTCAACCTTGCTGACCGTAATTTCCATGGTTGTTGCGGATACCGCAGGGGCGACTTCCACCGGCATATTGGGTCTCCCAACTTTAGAGCCGATTCGGGTAGGCACATCTTTAGCGATGCCAATACACCGGCCCCAAAATCATGGGCTTTAGCCCCTGAGCTCTAAAACTCTCAAAAGCTTTCAAACCAGCTCTACTTCTGTTCTCTTCTTATATCAAATACAAAAGCAAGAAAACCAGTAGTAACCGTAGGTGCCTAGGAGAAGTGGAAAACCGGCCCAGGTCCCTGCGGTGCACTAGCTTCCCTGTCAACTCCTCGTGTGGAGAACCGCTCCCGGCTCCAGCGGATACCATCGCAATCCAGGGCCCCTTCAAAATTCCTATCCTGTCTCCCACAGTTTCCACAAACACTTCACAGCCAGGAGGCGGGAAAAACGGCCTGATGAGTGGAAAAATTGCTGGAAGCCAAAACTTACGCGCCCAATTGCTCGGTCAGTTTATTGAGCAACCTATTCAAATCCTTGTCGTTCTTGCGGACCTCTTCAATCTTGTCCACTGAGTGCAACACGGTGGTATGGTGCTTGCCACCGAACTGGCGCCCAATTTCAGGCAGCGAAGCTTCCGTGAGGTGCTTGGCCAGGTACATCGCAATCTGTCGCGGATACACAATGGACCGCGAATTATTCTTCGCCTTGATTTCCACCAGGCGCAGGCCGAATTGTTCAGCCACCGCCTTCTGAATGGATTCAATCGTTACCTTGCGTGCCTGCGAATCAATGAAATTCTTCAATACCTGCTGCGTATAGGGAAGCGTAATCTCCGCCCCAATCAGCGAAGAATGCGCCACCAGGCGGATCAACGCGCCTTCCAGTTCCCGGACATTCGAGCGGATGTTCGACGCGATAAACAACGCCACATCGGTCGGCAGCGTGACCCGCTCTTGTTCCGACTTTTTTTGCAGAATGGCGACTTTCGTCTCCAGGTCGGGAGGTTGAATATCGGCAATCAGTCCCCACTCGAACCGGCTGCGCAGGCGGTCCTCAAATTCCGCCAACTCCTTCGGAGGACGGTCGCTGGCGATCACGATCTGCTTCATCGACTCGTGCAGCGCGTTGAACGTGTGGAAGAACTCTTCCTGCGTGCGCTCTTTCTGTGCCAGAAACTGAATATCGTCCATCAGCAGCACGTCCACCGTCCGGAATTTATCCCGGAAGCTGATCATCTTGTCGTAGCGCAACGAGTTGATCATCTCGTTGGTGAACTTTTCGCTCGACACGTAGCAGATGGCCGCCTGCGGTGACCGCCGCTTGACCTCGTGCCCGATAGCCTGCATCAGGTGCGTCTTACCCATCCCAACGCCGCCGTACAGGAATAGCGGGTTGTAAGCTTTCGAAGGCCGCTCCGCCACCGCCTGGCAGGCCGCGTGCGCGAACTGGTTCCCGCTGCCGATCACGAACGCGTCAAACGTATACCGCGGATTCAGCTGCGCCGCGCTGTCCCAGTCGAACCGTCCCTGCGAGGGAAGCACTCCCGTCCCAGCCTGCGGTGCCGCCCCGCCGCTCGGACTATGCGCGGAGAGTCCGCCATCATGTCGGATCGGCGTGTTCGAAGGATCGTCCTCCGCCGTAACGAATTTCACATCCTCATACCCCAGCCCCAGATTGTCGACCGCTTCCTGGATCAGATCGGCGTACTTGTCGCTGACGTGGCGGAACTCGGCGGTGGGAATGCGCACGAACAGAACGCCATTCGCGGCGTGGCTGTAGCGCGTCGGCTTCAACCAGGTGTCGTAGGAGTGCCGGTTGACCTTCTTTTCCAGAGCGTCAAGAATGCGCGCCCAGGGGTTCGGAATGATGGCAGAGCTGGTGACAGACATTGTTTATCGGAATACCAAAAGCGCCGGGCGTATTAGTCCGGGAAAAATCCAGTCGTGAAATTATGAGTTCTTCTTTGCTGCAGACAGCTTCTGTTTTGCAGTAACGGGTTAACGGTGAAATTGATTACGAGTCGAACGGCATACTAGCACAAAAAAATCGTTGCGTCGGTGTGTTTCCACAAAAATCTTTCGCGCGCGGGCTTTATAGGACCGCGATTTTTTTCCCCTGTCAAGTGTCGAGAAACTAACTGCCGCGCAAACTGTGCAACCGAGATGCTCACGCAGGGACGGCCGCCCTCGGAGCCTGCCCTGAGCGAAGCCCGGCAACCTACGAACTCGTCCGCCGCTCCCGCCTCGGAGCCGGCGTCGTCTTGTAATTCCCCGGATACACCACCACCGACCGTCGTCCGCCCTCGCCGTCACTCTCGGTGCGCAAATCTTTTTCCTCGCGCAATGCCAGATGCACGATCCGCCGCTCCCGCGACGACATTGGCCCGAACCGGTACGGCTCGCTCGTCCGCCGCACGTGCTCCGCCGCCACCCGCGCCGCCAGTTGCAGCTCCTCGATCCGCATCGCACGAAAATTCTTGCAGTCGAACCAGATCTTCTCATGCTCGTTGCCCTGCAAGTGCTGAATCTCCGACGCCAGCAGCTCAAACGACCGCAGCAACTCGCCGCTCCGCTCCAACAGCAACCCCGAATCCGGCCCGGCAAACTCCACCAGAATTTCCGGATGCTCCCACTCGCGCTGCTCCGCCATCGGAGGATCCACCGTGATCCGGTACTTCAGCTTGAACCCGCCATTCGAAATGACGGCCTGCAAAAATTCCCCAATCTGTTTAGCAGCAGCAACCTTGTCAGTAATCGGCATAAGTAAAGGTCTCAGGTGTCAGGTCTCAGATTTCGGGTCTCAGGCTTTCCTGACACCTGGCACCTGAGACCTGATACCTATTTCTTCCGCGCCCGCTTCTCCATCATCTCCCGCATTTCCCGCCCCAGCGATGTGCGATTCATCGCCATCTGCTGGACAATCCCGATCAGCTGCCCCGCCGACCAATACAATCCCAACCCGGCCGGCAAGTTCCAACTCATCACACCCAGAAAGCCCGGCATCATGATATTCATCATCTTTTGCTGCGCGGGGTCCATACCGGCCTGCGGCGTCATGCGTTGCATGATCAGCATGGTCACGATGATCGCAATCGGCAGAATGTGCCACGGATCAGGCGCTGCCAGATCGCGAATCCACACCCACGGCGCATGCCGCAGATCGATGGCCACCGTGAGCATCCGGTAGTACGCGAACAGAAACGGCATCTGGATCAGCAGCGGCAGACATCCGCCCGCCGGATTCACGCCTTCCTTCTTATACAACGCCGAAATTTCCTCGTTCATCTTCGCTTTTTCCGGATCGCGAAGAGTGTACTTCTTGTACTTTTCCTGGATCTGCTTGATCTGCGGCGCCACCCGCTGCATCTTCAGCATCGACTTCATCTGCGTTAGCCGCAGCGGCAGCAGCGCCAGATTGATGACCAGCGTCTGCAGCAGGATCGCCCAGCCCCAGTTGCCGACGATGTGGTTGTGCATCCACTTCAGCCACAGAAACAGCGGCCGTGCGATGATTCCCAGCCAGCCAAAGTCGATGATCGCCCGCAGATCCGGTTCCGCGCCCGTGATCCCCGGCACCGAAACCGACTCCAGATCCGCCAGTGCCTTCGGCCCCACATAGATTCGGAGGTCGCTCGGGCCTTTCAAGTTGCCCACCGCCGCGCCAAGCACGTCCACCTTGTCCATCTGCTTCGTATCGGATCCCCCATGCGGAATCTCAACCGCGTTCCGCAGCGTCACCATCGCCGCGTTCTGCGGATCCGCCGGCAAAAACACCGCCGCGAAATATTGGTCCGACACCCCCGCCCATTGGAACGGTCCCGGCAACGTCCCGCCGCTGTTGATTTTCTTGATCGCCAGCCGCTCAACCTTGTTGTCGTATTGATACAAGACCTGTGCAGAAGCATATTGCGGACCGGTCGTATCCCCGCCGAATCCCGCCGGCCACATCGGGAACGCCGCGACCTGCACCCCCTTCACATACACCGCCGTCTTCACCCCAACCACGTAGCTCGCATGATCGAATGTGAAGGTCTTCTCGGCTGAGACGTCGCCGTCGGAGTAGGCAAACTTAATTTCATCCAGAGTGGGTGCCCCATCCCTCCGCGTACTTTGCGGAAGGGTGGGTGTCGTCACATACAACGCCGAGTTCAGTTTGTTCCGCAGCCCCTCGTCGTAAGACCACAACGTAAGCGGATACCCATATTTCTCCGCCGCCGTAACATTCACCAGCTCAAGCTGCCCGCCCTTGTCGTCCGTATATTTCTTGAGCACCCACGACTTCACCCGCGCGCCCCGATTGGTGAACACGATCCGGTAGACGTCGTTTTCAATCACCGTCTCCGATTCGCTACTGGCCTGCACAGACGGCGCTTGCCCCGGCTTCGGAGCAGCCTGTGCAGGGACCTGCGTGGGGACAGCCGCCCCCGGCTGTCCCGCCGGACGAAGTCCGGCAGCGCTCTCGCTCTCCGGCTTCGCCGGAGGTTGCGGCCCATACTTCTTCAGCAGCGGCTGGAACAGCATGATGACCAGGAACGTCAGCGCAAACACCACCAGCAGCCTGCGCTCCATCCCGGGTTCTTGTTGAGGATTCTTAAATTCAGCCAAATCAATTTCCTAAAAGTCACACGTAGGGACGGCCGCCCTCGGGAGCCTGCCCTGAGCGAAGCCGAAGGGTCAAGCCGAGCGAAGCTCGGCAGAGTCCGTTCGCTCTAAACCATCCTTAACCACGGGATCCAACCCGCCCTCAGCCAGCGGATGACACCGCAAAATCCGCCAAGCCGCCATCAGTCCCCCGCGCAATGCACCATACCGCTCGACCGCTTCCATAGCGTACTCAGAACAAGTAGGTATGTATCGGCACGAGGGCGGAAAAGCCGGCGAAATCCAGCGTTTGTAAATCCGCAACAGCCACAGCGCGAGCGCTTTCATTTCTCCACCACCTGGGTGCCCCATCCTAACGTCGCGCCTTTTGCGACGTTAGGGTGGGATTCCACGTCTTCATCTCTCCACCAGTTTCTTTGCGATCGCGTCCAGCGCCCGTCCCACCTCATCAAGCACCAGAGAAAACTCCAAAGTCAGCACCGACTTCTTCGGATTGATCACCACATCCACCGCGGACCCGCCTTCGAGCGCCGAACGCCGCAGCCGCACGGCTTCCCTCAGCCGCCGCTTAATCCGGTTCCGCTCCACCGCGCCGCCCAGCACGCGGCCGACCGTAAACCCGACGCGCGAAGATTTCCCCGGTAAAGCGCCCTCCGCCTGCCGCAAATAGAACACGGTCATGTGCGGAGAAAAGTGCCGCCGTCCCTGCTTGTACACGCGATCGAAATCGCAGTGCTTCAGCAGCCGAGCCGCGCGCGGAAACATCGCTCCTGCTTGCTCTTGAGTCCGCTTCGGAGCGTCAGCGTTCACCAGCTCACCCTCCAGCACGGTATCGAGTACCCGCTTGCCCGAAGTCGGTCCCACTTCTTTCTGGCAACAGGGTACTGGCAACTGGCAACTGTTCTATACGGGGAAAGACTACTCGCGGAAACCCGGTTTCACCGAGACGCGCTTGCGCCCCTTGGCCCGGCGGCGCGACAGCACTGCGGCCCCGCTTTTCGTCTTCATGCGAGTCCGGAACCCGTGCTTCTTCGAGCGCTTGCGCCGGTTGGGTTGAAATGTACGTTTCGGCATCGAAAATCCCTGCTCCTGATTGCATCAGATGGCTTAAGGCGAACCGTAAGTATAAATGACGGTGAGCGCCCCCGGCAAACCCGAGTCTCTGGCTACAATGAATCTGGTCAAGATTCAGCTGACCACTGACCACTGACCACTTTTTTCCATGAATCTGGACGACACCATAGTCGCCATCGCCACCCCGCCCGGACGAGGCGGCATAGGCGTAGTCCGTCTAGCCGGTCCCGAAGCCCGAGCCATAGCCAAGCCTATGCTCCGTCTGAACCGCGAGCTGGAACCCAACCGAGCCCAACACTGCGATCTAATGGACCCGTGTGGCGCGGGCGCCCCCACCCGCGAGACCGCCGACCCCGCCTCAGCTCACGTAGGGACGGCCGCCCCCGGCCGTCCAGCGGAGCAAAGCTCCGGCCCCACTCCACCGAACGCCGGACCATCCCCCAACCGCGAAGCGGCGCCATTCGTTAGCCCAGCGCCGGGGCCCCCACCCCGCCCGGTTTTGGCGTGGTGGGGTGGAGGGCCTAAGCGCTGGGAAGGCGAAATGGAGATCACGAGTCCCGGAGGGACGCCACCAAGAATCGACGAGGTAGTAGTCACCTACTTCGCCCACCCCCACTCCTACACCACCGATGACATCGTAGAAATCTCCGCCCACGGCTCCCCCGTAGTCCTCCGCCACATCGTAGAACTAGCCCTGGCCCAAGGCGCCCGTCTGGCCGAACCCGGAGAATTCACCATGCGCGCCTTCCTCAACGGACGCCTCGATCTAACCCAGGCCGAAGCCGTCCGCGACCTCATCGACGCGCAAACTTTATTCCAAGCCAAGGTAGCTGCCCAGCAAATGGAAGGAGCGCTCTCCAATCGTCTAAAGCCGATCAAGCAAAAATTAGTCGACCTGATCGCCTTGCTCGAAGCCGGCATTGACTTCGCCGAAGACGATGTCTCCGTCGCCCAGGACCCCACCATCCTCGATCGCATCGCGCAGGTAAAAGGCCCGCTCGTGCAACTGGCCGCCACCTTTACTTACGGCAAGATCGTTCACCAGGGACTAACCCTGGCGATAGTGGGCCGTCCGAACGTAGGCAAGTCGAGCCTCTTCAACTGCCTGGTCGAACGCGAGCGCGCCATAGTCACCGCCCAGCCCGGCACCACCCGCGACTTGGTCAGCGAAACCGTAGCCATCGGTGGAATTCCTGTGGAACTGGTGGATACCGCCGGCATCCGTCGCGTCCCGGAAAATGCCGAAGCCGAAAGCATCGGCATCAAGAAGTCCATCGAGGCCTTAGCCGACGCCGACCTGGTTCTGGTTGTGCTCGACCAATCCCAGCCCCGAAACGAAGAAGATGAACATTTACTGCGCCAGGTAAAATCCCGCTCGGCGATAGTAGTAGAGAACAAATCCGACCTGCTGAGTTCGTGTGGGGACGGGCGCCTCGCCCGTCCAAGCCGGGCAGAGCCCGGCAGGGTTTCGCCGGCAGAGCCCAACTCTCCGCCCCGCATCCCCACCTCCGCCCTGACCGGCGAAGGCATCCCCGCGCTCCGCGAAGCCATCCTCCGCCACGTCGCCGGAGACCAAACCACGCAAACAGAATCCGGTTTCCTGACCAGCGTTCGCCACCAGAAGCTAGTCACCGACGCCCTGGTTTCACTGGACGCCGCCACCAACGCCGTAGCCGCACGGGTCCCCCACGAGATGCTCCTCCTCGATCTCTACGGAGCCCTCCGCCCTCTCGATGAAATCACCGGCGCCACCACCACCGACGACATCCTCAACCTGATCTTCAGCACCTTCTGCATCGGAAAGTAGCAGCGTCCGCCGCAGTCCCGCGAGCGTAAACCATCCCAATCAAGCAACGCATTTGTTTTGTCTTTCTTTCCGCATTTTTTCACTTGACAGGCACGAAAAACAGGCATTTTATTGGTATTGATACGTTTTAATAAACGTTAATAGGAAGGAAGAAATCCCATGAACACACGGCAAATCAGGGACGGGCACTCGTTGGGCGCAGTCGTTCTTTCATCAACCCGGATCGAAACGAGCCGTCGTACTGAACGTGCTACCGGCGGCAGCAAACAGATTCCATCCAACCGTCGCCGGAGCATGGTGCCGCTGTTGCTCGCGCTCTTCGCAACTCTGCTTCTGCTCGGCGCAAACGCTCTCGGTTCGGTCACCGCGAGCATCACCGGAACCGTAAAGGATTCCAGCGGCGCCACCGTTGCCGGAGCGACCGTTACCGTTACCAACACCGCGACCGGCGTCGCACAGACGGTTACGACCAACACCGAGGGCTACTACGCCCACCCCGCCTTGCAACCAGGCACGTATGACCTCGAGGTGCGCCAGACCGGATTCAAGGCCTTCAAGCAGACAGGCATCGTTTTGAACGTCAACGACGCGCTCACCATCGATGCCTCGCTACAAGTCGGCAGCGCCGCAGAGAGCGTCACGGTTACCAGCGATGCGCTCCACGTCGAAACCACTTCTACCCAACTGGGTGAGGTCATCGAACCTGCGCAAATGACTGCCGTGCCGCTCAACGGTCGCAGTTACACCGACCTGCTCGCGCTGCAGCCGGGCGTGGGCAATTCCAACTCCGGAATCGGAGGCGGTTCCTCGACGGTGAACACCTTTCAAAGTGGCGGATTCAAGTTGCCTTCGGTCTCGGGTGACTCAAACTCCGGCAACTTGTCGGTGAACGGCATGCGGGAATCCGCGAACGGATTTCTGCTGAACGGCGTTTCCGTGCAGGAGTTCGGTTTTTCCGGCACCGCCGTCATCCCCAACCTCGAGTCGCTCGATGAATTTCGCATCATCACCAACAACTTCGACGCCGAATATGGCAACTTCGCCGGCGGGCAGATCAACGTTGTTACCAAGGCTGGCGCGAATCAACTGCACGGCGACCTCTTCGAGTTTCTTCGCAACACCGACTTCGACGCTGCCAATTACTTCGATCGGGGCAGCCGCGGGAAATTCCAGCAGAATGAGTTCGGCGGCACCATCGGCGGCCCCATCAAGAAGGACAAGGTTTTCTTCTTCGCCGACTATCAAGGCAACCGCAATATCGTAGGCGTATCGACCGGCCATGTCACGGTTCCAACTTCCGCCGAACTAACCGGCGACTTCTCCGTGCCCGCGGCCAATGACCTGTTTGCACCGGGACAGGTACTGCCCGGCGTAAACGGCGGCAACCCGGTTCCCGTGCCCAAACTGGTGAACGGATCCTACTGGGCGGGTGTGCTTGCAGGAGAATTCGCAAATCCCAATATTGTGTCTGGCTTTCCTTATTACTTTCAGGCTACGGACTACAATCCCTCCACCAACGCCCAATACGGAGTCAGTTGCACGACTTCGGCGCAATGCGTTTTTCCCGGTGCTCAAGTTTCATTCGTTGATCCCGTTTCCGCAAATATCCTGAAAGCCGGCGCGATTCCACTCGGCGACGGGAATGGAAACTTCTCCACCTCGGCCGTTTCCCAGGCGCTGCACGACAACAAGCTGAGCGGTCGCGTGGATGCCAACCTCGGCATCGGCACTGTGTTCGGTTACTACTTCTTCGATCAGTTCTCCCTCAACAACCCATATCCGGTCGCTACCGTGCCCGGATTCTCCGCCAATACAACCGGGCGCACTCAGGTTGTCAATATCGGTGATACCAAGTTTTTCGGCAGCAGCTCGGTCAATGAAGCCCGCATCGGCTATTTGCGGGTGAAGGATCTCCTGAACAAACCGTCGAGCGGCAATGGTGTCACCCTCAGCGGCCTTGGCTTCGCTACCGGCAGCGGTCCGGGTGCAATCACTCCCCTCGACTCAGCCACTGAAGGCATACCCGAAATTGATTTCGAGAACTTCAATATCGGAGTTCCAAGTCGAATTCTCGGATTGATCGAGAATACCTTCCAGGCCTCGGACAACTTCAGCAAACTCATCGGGACCCACAGCCTTAAGTTTGGCGGCGCATTCCACTACACGCAAATGGCGGAACAGTTGCACAACATCGAAAACGGTTACTTCCAATTCAACCAGACGCTCGAAACCGGAAGCGATTTCGCCGACTTCCTCATCGGCGCGCCCGGCGTCTTCGAACAAGGTCAGACCCCCGCTGCGAATACGCGTAGCCGCTATTTCGGCTTATTTGCGCAGGATAGCTGGCGCGCCCGTTCCAACCTGACCTTGAACTACGGCCTGCGCTGGGATGTCATCACACCCTGGTGGGAGCAACACAATGAAATCGAAACCTTAAAGCTGAACGAGCAATCGCTCACCTTCCCGAATTCTCCAGCCGGTTGGGTCTTTCCGACCGATCCCGGTATCCCGAGAACGATCGCTCCGATCCGTTATAACAACTTCGCGCCACGCCTCGGACTCGCCTACTCACCTTCGGCGGACCATGGCCTTCTCGGCAAGTTGTTTGGCGGCGCGGGAGACACCAGCATCCGCCTCGGCTACGGAATGTTCTACTCCGCATTCGAAGGCGGATACGACTTCAGCGTTATCGGTGACGCACCGTATGGGGCGTTCTATTCGGCAAATGCTACCTTGCTCGACACGCCCTATATCGCGCGAGCCAACGGTGCGGTCACGCCTAGTCCCTTCCCCTACCCCTTCCCGCCCACCAACGTATCGGCTTCGCATCCGGATCCCAACGTGCCGGCGAGTGCCTTCGGTGTTATCGGAACATCGCCTGCCTTCAATCCCAGCAACCGTGTACCTTATGCCGAGCAGTATGAACTCTCCATACAGCGCCAGCTTTCCAAGGCCAACCTCCTGACCCTGAGTTACGTGGGAACCCAGGCCCACCGCCTGCTGGTAACGCAGGAGGCCAATCCTGTGAACCAGGCAGCGTGCCTCGCGCTCTACCTCGTCAATCCTGCCAACTGTGGCCCGAACTCGGAGCCAACCAGCCTGCGCGCTCCGTTCGGCGTCAACTTCGCGAGCGAGGGTTACTTCTCCACCATTGGAACCTCCGCCTACAACTCTTTCCAGGTGAACTTCCGTCACACCAGCGGACCGCTGCAACTCCTGCTGGCATATACCCACAGCAAATCGCTGGACGACTCCTCAGCCTTCGGCGAACAGGTAAATCCCTACAATCCTCACTTGACCCGTGGCCTGTCGAGCTTCGACATCCCAAACAACTTCGTCGTCAGCTACAACTACGCTCTTCCCTTCGGCAAGTTGGGCGGCCCAAAGAGACTGGTGGAAGGATGGCAATTGAGTGGGGTAACAACCTTCTCAACCGGCATTCCCGTCTACATTTATGAGAACGACGACAATTCTCTGCTCGGAACCACCAATTCAGGGCCCCTCCCGCTGGGGATTGATACGCCAAACTTCTCCGGTGGCCGAGTCCACACCTACGATCCCCGCAATGCAACCGTCATTCCGGCAAGCTGCAGCGCCCCAGCAGCGGCGGGGCGAACCGGACCTTACTTTTTCAATCCCTGCCAGTTCTCGCCTGAACCGATTGGGCAGCTGGGAACCGCCCGCCGGCGCTTCTTCTATGGCCCCGGCATCAACAACTTCAACACTGCGCTTTCGAAGAACACTAAATTAACCGAAAGGATCAACCTGGAATTCCGCGCGGAATTCTTCAACGTCTTCAATCACACCCAATTCATGTCAGCCAGCGGTAACTTCAACTCGTCGCAGTTCGGACAAGCCACCGCTGCGCAGCCTCCTCGCATCGGCCAGCTTGCCTTGAAGTTGAGGTTCTAACGAGTTGGTTCAACTGGTCTCGTTAAAAGAGAGCCGTCAGCCGCAAAGGCTGGCGGCTTTTTAAATCAGCTACGTCTCTAGTAAGTTCCGACGAAAGCCTCGGTGCGCGACGGCGGTTGGACCGCCAGATGATCCGCCTTTGGCATACACTGTCAGGGCATGAACGCCCCACCGGCCGCTCCTTCGACCCAACCCGGCCACGGTGCCGCCCTATTCGCGGGCTTCCTCGGCTGGACGCTCGACGCCTTCGACTTCTTCCTGGTCGTCTTCTCGCTGACCGCCATCGCTCAGGAGTTTCACCGGCCCGACAAAGCGATTGCTTTTTCCCTCACCGTTACCCTCGCCTTCCGCCCATTGGGTGCCTTTATCTTTGGACTACTGGCCGACCGCTACGGGCGCCGCATCCCGCTGATGATCGATCTCGTCTTCTACTCCGTAGTCGAAGTGGCAACCGGTTTTGCTCATAGTTTCACCACCTTCCTCGTGCTGCGCGCGTTGTTCGGCATCGGCATGGGCGGAGAGTGGGGCGTGGGCGCTTCTCTAGCCATGGAAAAAGTTCCACCACGCCTGCGCGGCTTTCTTTCCGGCATGCTCCAGGAGGGATACGCTCTCGGCTACCTCCTCGCCGCGGTCTGTTTCTACCTCGTATTCCCCCGCTGGGGTTGGCGGCCGATGTTTTTTATCGGAGGCCTTCCCGCTCTGCTGGGCATCTTCGTCCGCTTCAAAGTGAAAGAATCCGAGGTATGGGAGAAAACTCGTCATCCCAACTGGAGCGATCTGGGTCGCGAAATTTGTTCCCACTGGAAATTGTTTCTCTATTTGACGCTCTTGATGATGATGATGAACTTTACCTCCCACGGCACTCAGGATATGTACCCAACCTTCCTCCAGCGCCAGTGGGGCATGGGTCCGACCCAGCGCGCCAGCATCACCGCCATCTCCATGATCGGCGCCATCCTCGGAGGCCTGCTGGGGGGCTTATTGTCCGACCGCATTGGACGCCGACGCGCCATGGTTGCCGCCTTCGTCAGTGCGGCCGCCTTGGTTCCTCTCTGGGCCTACGCCCCGTCTCTCACCTTGCTCGTCATCGGCGCTTTCCTCGTCCAGTTCATGGTGCAGGGAGCCTGGGGCAGCATTCCCGCTCACCTCTCCGAATTGTCGCCAAACTCGGTGCGCGGATTTCTTCCCGGATTCGCCTACCAGTGCGGCGTTCTTCTGGCCGGCTCGGTCGCTTACGTAGAAGCGATTCTTGCCCAGCACACCCGCTACGCAAACGCCATGGCTCTGACCGCATTTGTAGTGTTCACGCTCGCGGCCGTGGTGGTGGCTCTGGGCCGCGAGAGCAAGGGCATTCACTTCGCCGAGTAGCATTCTGTCAGCCCGCAAACGGTGTCGTCCTGAGCGCAGCGGGGACTTCACGAAGTGAAGTCTCTGCGGAGTCGAAGGACCCCTGCATCTTCCGCTCTTTCAAGGAGGCCGTCAGGGAATTCTGCTTGTCATTGGGTTTTCCGCGCTTGGTTTTGGGTGGAGCAGCGCTTCAGCGCTGCAATCACTGATCGGGTTGAATGCGGCTTTAGCCGCCGAGGGCGGACGCGTCGCAAATCGACAATGCCGCCACTCCCCGTCAAGTCTTCCCCGTCAAAACATGCGATGATGTTCCGACTTTCCAAAGGAGCCTCTTCCCATGGCCGAACAGAATCTTTCCAATCACACGCGCTTTGATCCGCCTTTCCACTTCTTTATCCTGCCCGTATTCGCGATCACATTAATCATGACCATTGTCCATTTGGTCCGAAGGCCCGGCCTTCATTCCGCGTGGCTCGTGGTGGTTATGATTGCGGCCATCGCCGCCATCTTCAAAATCCGCCTCTACGCCCTGAAAGTGCAGGACCGCGTCATCCGCCTCGAAGAAAGATTGCGCCTGGGAACCTTACTCGACCCCGCCCTCCGTTCCCGCATACCGGAACTAACCGAATCGCAATTGATCGCCCTGCGCTTCGCCTCCGATGCCGAACTCCCCGCCCTCGCCGCCAGAGCCCTGAACGAAAAACTACCCCGCGCCGAAATCAAGAAATCAATCCAGCACTGGCGTCCGGACTACTGGAGAGTCTGAACCGCGTAGGGACGGCCGCCCCCGTCCGTCCGGGCTCACGTAGGGACGGCCGCCCCCGGCCGTCCAAGCTTTGCCGAAGCCCCGAGCGAAGCCGAGCGAACCTCCGCGCCCCAAGGTTGACTTGCCCGCTAGCCAACCGTAAGATTTCAGCCCAGCGCGGAGTGACGTAGTGATCGGCACAACCATCTCGCATTACCGCATCGTCGAAAAACTAGGCGGCGGCGGCATGGGTGTCGTTTACAAGGCCGAGGACACGCGCCTCGACCGCTTCGTCGCCCTGAAATTCCTTCCGGAGAATGTCGCCCAGGACCGCCAGTCCCTCGAGCGTTTCCGCCGCGAGGCCAGGGCTGCGTCCGCGCTCAACCATCCCAATATCTGCACCATCCACGACATTGGCGAGCAGGACGGCAAGGCCTTCATCGTCATGGAGTACTTGGACGGTGCCACCCTGAAACACATCATCGGCAACCGTCCCATGGAGCTCGACGCACTGCTTTCGCTGGGCATCGAGATCGCCGATGCGCTCGACGCCGCCCACGCCCAGGGAATTGTGCATCGCGACATCAAGCCGGCAAATATTTTTGTGACCAAGCGCGGCCACGCCAAGATTCTGGATTTTGGTTTGGCCAAGGTTACCCAGCCCGCCACCCGGCCGTCGGAACCGTCCGGTGTGACAGCCGAGGCCAGTATCGCCGAGGACCACCTGACCAGCCCCGGTTCCGCGGTTGGTACCGTAGCCTACATGTCGCCCGAGCAGGCCAAGGGCAAGGACCTCGATTCCCGCACCGACCTGTTTTCCTTTGGCGCCGTGCTCTATGAAATGTCAACGGGCATGATCCCGTTTCGCGGAGATACCTCGGCGTTGATCTTTCAGGCCATCCTGGATCGCGCCCCGGTTTCGCCGATTCGCCTGAATCCCGACCTGCCTGCGAAGCTCGAAGACATCATCAACAAGGCGCTGGAGAAAGACCGCAACCTCCGCTACCAGCACGCCGCCGACATCCGCGCCGATCTGCAACGGTTAAAACGCGACACCGACACCGGACGCGCCGTGGCTGCAAGTTCCGGCTCCGTCGCTGCGGCAGTCCACGACTCGGGATCAAAGCCCGCAGCGCCAGCGGCCCCGTCCAGTTCCGCATCCACCCCGGTCCACGTAGAGACGGCCGCCCTCGGCCGTCCAGCAGAGCAAAGCTCGGCGCCCGCCGTTCCCGCAGCGCAGAAGAAATCCTGGAAAATTCCCGCGGTCGCCGCCGCGGTGCTGATCGCCGCCCTCATCGCCGGAGGCCTTTTCCTCCGCTCCCGCCGCGCCAGCGCCCTGACCGAAAAAGACACCGTGGTGCTCGCCGATTTCGTGAACACGACGGGCGACGCCGTCTTCGATGGAACCCTGAAGCAGGCGCTGGCCGTGCAACTCGAGCAATCTCCCTACCTGAACCTGTTGCCCGAGTCCCGCGTCCGCGAAGCTCTGCGCTTCATGGGCCGCCAGCCCGACGAACGGATCAGCAACGACGTAGCCCGCGAGATCTGCATGCGCGAAGGCGCCAAAGCCATGCTTACTGGCTCCATCGCCAGCCTCGGCACGCACTACGTCATCACTGTTTCCGCGCTCAACGCCCAGAACGGAGACGTGCTGGCCCGCGAAGAGATCGAATCCGAAAGCAAGGAGCAGGTTCTCAAGTCGCTCGACCACGCCGCTTCCGGTTTGCGCGCCAAGCTCGGCGAGTCCATCGGCTCGGTGCAGAAATTCGCCACCCCACTCGAACAAGCCACCACCTCGTCGCTCGAAGCCTTGCAGGCTTTCAGCCTCGGCTGGGCCGCGCACCAAAAACTTGACGACACCAAGGCCATTCCCCATCTCAAGCGCGCCGTCGAACTCGATCCTAACTTCGCCATGGCCAATGCCGCTCTGGGCGTGGTCTATAGCAATCTCACGCAGCAAGGGTTGGCCGACACTTTTATCGCCAAGGCCTTCGATTTGAAGGAGAGAGCCAGCGAACGCGAAAGGTTCTATATTTCAGCGCATTACTATGAAGGGGTCACACGGGAAATAGAGAAGTCCATTGAGATTTACGAACAATGGGTGCAAACCTACCCGCGTGATAACACGCCTCGGGACAACCTCGCCCTGCGCTACCAGGAAATCGGGCAGCAGGAAAAGGCTCTGGCCAGTTCCAGCGAGGCCATGCGCATCGATTCCAAGGATGCATACGCCTATCAGAATGTCGCCGATGCCTACGAACGCCTCAATCGCTTCGACGAGGCCAGGGCGGTAGCCGAGAAGGCGGTCGCGCAGAACATGGGCCGGTCGTCGCATTTCACACTCTTCGAGCTTGCCGGCAATCGCGGCGATGAAGCCACCGAGCGCCACGAACTGGAATTGGCGGTGGGAAAACCGGACGAACCCTTTCTCCACTGGTTTCACGCTCGCGCCGAGTGCTCTCTGGGCAGGCTGCAGCCCGCCCGGGCCGCTTATGCCCAAAGCGTGAGTGTCTCCGAGCGTCTCGGATACAAGGAATTCAGCGGCATCCTTCTCGCGGACCAGGCTTGGTGCGAGGCGGAACTGGGAAACCTCCCGCAAGCTCGCCAGAAAACCTCCGAGGCTCTCGCTCTCTCCCAGGACCGCGATACCCAGGCAAGTGTCATGGGGATGCTGGCCCTGACCGGAGACGCCGCGCGCAGCCAGAAAATGGCAGAAGATCTGGTCCGCCAGTATCCCACCGATACTATGCTCAACAAGGTCTCTGTTCCCCTAGCCCAGGCCATGAGCGACCTGCAACGCAATCAGTCGGTGCAGGCGGTAACGCGGCTGGAAGTGGCTACGCCCTACGAACTCGGCAGCGGCGTCGGTGCCGCGGGTTACGAGATCAACTTCATTCGGGGCGAAGCCTATCTGCGCTCGAAACAGGGTGCGAAAGCGGCGGCCGAATACCAGAAGATTCTCGACCACCGCGGCATTGATCCTCTCGATGTCAGCTACAATCTGTCCCACCTCGGACTGGGACGCGCCCAAGCCTTGCAGGGCAACATCACCGCCGCCAAGTCCGCCTACCAGGATTTCTTCGCCGCCTGGAAAGATGCCGATCCCGATCTCCCCGTCCTGAAACAAGCCAAGGCCGAATACGAAAAGTTGCAGTAACAAGACACGTAGGGGCAGGTGCCCTCACCTGCCCAGCCGAGCAAACCGGGGGTGGAGAAGCTCGGCAGCTTCTCCAACCGTCAAGCCTCGTCCCACTTGTTACTTCCCAGATTCCCCTGTGTTCCCCCGTGTCCCCTGTGGTAAACAACCCCCCTCGAACCGAGAAATGCGCCCACTGAAGACGCTTTCAACCATGAACCAGGACCACGCCAATCAATTCGCGCTCTCGAATGCCATCCCCATCCCACGATTACTCCCCAGATTCCTCATTCATCCTCATTCCGCCGCCCTCCCCAATAAATTCCCACCAGCAAGATCGCCGCCAAAGAAACAAACCCCATCGCCCCACCCAGCGAAATCCGAGAGACATAATCCTGATCGCTAGCCTGAGTCAGCACCAGGTAAGTCATTTCGTCCAGAATCATTCCGCTCCCCACCCCAAGCGCCGCCGGAGCCAGAAACGCCACCCCCCGATTGCGTGCCCCGAAAGCCAGAAGGAACGCCGCAGGAATTTCGATCAGGATTCCAATGAACAGGTGATGAACCAGATGTCCGCCCGGATAAACATGCTGAACCCGCACCAGGTGAAGATAAAGCCGAAGGCACAATACCGTCCCCAGCATCGGCAGCAAAATCAGCAGCAGCGTCTGCTTGGCAGTCGGACTGGAAGGTTGGTCTGGCATTGGGCGCTCGAATTCTACCGCCGGGTGGGGAGAATCAGGAGAGTAAAAAGTGGGACAAGCCAACCGTTTGCTCAAAGCGGATTGCTGGATGAGCCTCTGATTCGCTCCCCCAGGCGTCCAGAACTCTGAAACCTTGAAACCTCTGAAACTTTGAAACCTGATTCACTTCCCGTTCAACATCCCCACCACCCGGTCAAAATCTTCCAGCGTCCCGTACTCGATCGTGATCTTCCCTTTTCCCTTCCGGTCCTTTATACGCACTCTCATCCCCAGTATGGCTTCGAGCGACCGTTGTGCCGCCCGCACATTCGGATCCACCCAGCGCGCTCCGCTCGGCTGCCGTTCTTGCGGGTCCCTGGGAACGTTGATGTCCATCACCATCTCTTCGAGCAGCGCCACCGACATCTTCTTGGCGATCGCCACCCGTGCCACTTTCGAGATCTGGCTATCGTCGCGCAAGGAGAGCAACAAACGCGCATGGCTGTACGTCAGGTCTTTCTTCCGCAATGCTATCTGCACCTCTTGGGGCAGTTTCAGCAGGCGCAAGTAATTCGATACCTGCTCGCGCGACACGCCCACCCGGTTCCCGATCTGTTCCTGCGTCAGGTGAAATTCCGTACTAAGGTTGGCGAAGGCTACTGCCTGCTCCAGGCACTCCAGGTCCTGCCGCTGCAGGTTTTCGACCAGTGTCATCTCCGCCGCCTGCTGCTCGGAGACCCGCTTCACGATCGCTGGGATCGTCGTCTTCCCCGCCATTTTCGACGCCCGGTAACGACGCTCGCCCAGAATCAAAATGTAGCGCTGCTTTCCTCCGGGAGCCACGGGTACGAGGGGTGGCAGTGACCCAGCTATTTCTGGTCGAACGACTTCTGTTCCCTCGTACGTTAACCCAAACGAGCCTCGTGGAAATGTCGCTGGCCGAACCACGATCGGTTGCAATACCCCTTGCGTCTGGATCGACCCGGCCAGGTCCGAAAGGGCCTTCGGGTCGAACTCCTGCCGCGTCTGGTGCGGGTTTTGGTCGATCTGATCAAGGGCCAGCTCAAACGCCTGCTCGCCGCCCGGAGTCTGCCCCGCTGCCGCGGCCCGCAATTGCTCCACAGTCCCCATCTCCGGTGGAGCGACGGGCGCCCCCGCCCGTCCCAACTCAACTTCAGCAGAAGGAGCGGGAGAAGAAGAAGCGGCTGCCCCATCCTTCCGCGCACTTTGCGGAAGGGTGGGAACCGCTGGCACGACTCGAGGCCCGGGCAGCAGAGACTCCAGTCCCCGCCCCAAAGCCCGCCGCTTTTCCGCCAGTTTCTCGTGAGCCTTCTGCGTCGCGCTCTTCTCCGTCGCGTTATCAACCTCCGCATTCGACGTGGTCATCAAGCAATCTCCCCTCTGCCTATACCCCTTAGAATGTTGTCATCCTGAGCGAAGCGAAGGACCTGCTGTTTGTCCGCGCCGCTCCATCCCGCGCACTCCCTCAGCCCGCCCCGTTTTTCCTTAGACCTGGCACCTGCGAACTTACTTATATCTATATACATAAATATTTACATACATCAATTTATGCCGCTTCCTCCGGCCCGCTCGCCGCGGGTGCCCCATCCTTCCGCGCATTTTGCGGAAGGGTGGGTGACACCTGCCGGTCCAGAATCTCTTTCGCCAGCCGGATATAGCTCTCCGCGCCCCGCGAGCGCACGTCGTACATCAGCGCCGGCAGTCCATGGCTGGGAGCCTCCGCCAGGCGTACGTTCCGCGGGATTCTCGTCGCACACAGTTTCTCGCCAAAATACTTCTTCAACTCCTCTGCCACCTGCTGCGCCAGGTTCGTCCGCTCATCGAACATCGTGATCACCACACCCTCAATCGCCAGCTGCGGATTCAAACCCACCCGTATTCGCTCGATGGTATCCAGCAACTCCGACACACCCTCGAGCGCGAAATACTCTGCCTGCATCGGGATCAACACCCCATCCGCGGCGACCAACGCATTTAGGGTAAGCAGATCGAGCGCCGGCGGACAATCCAGCACGATGAACTGAAAGCGCTCGCGCAGGCTCGCAAGCGCATCGCGCAGGCGATACTCGCGCCGCTCTGCCGCGACCAGTTCGAGGTTGGCGCCGATCAAATTTTTGTGCGATGGAATCAGCCAGAGCTGATCAAGCTCAGTCAGCTGCAGCGCCTCCTCGGTCGAGGCCACACCGAGGATCACGTCGTAGAGGCTGATACGCTCCGGATCCTTCACCAGGCCCAGGCCGCTCGTGGAGTTCGACTGCGGATCGCAGTCTACCAGCAGCGTGTTGACCTCGGCGGCGGCGAGAGAAGCGGCAAGGTTGATGGCAGTCGTGGTCTTGCCGACGCCACCTTTCTGATTGGCAACTGCGATAACACGTCCCATGAGCTTCTATTTTTCGGTAGTGTGCCAGAATATGCGAACCGTTCCTGTGAAAGCAATGACGGATTTCTGTGCAAACGTGCAAGTGTTTCACGTGAAACACTCAGCCAGGTTTCACCCCGCGTTCTCTATGGGAAGTGTTTCACGTGAAACCATTTGCCTGTCCTTGGCTACACGGAGAAGAACCGCCACGTATCATAATGAGACAATACCACAAATCTACCACTTTCTGCATAATAAGCCATTAATAAGCATAGTAAGCATCAAAAATATGTCTTTATTAGACTACTATTGACCACTTTATGTATGTACACTGATTGACAACACTCTTGCATGGGATTGTGGGACTGGTATTGGCGGTTGCCATTTCAGGGTCGTCAAGGTTGTGAGGTGGGGTAGCTGGGCGACTCCGATGAGAAGGGCTAGGGTTCCGCCGGGGGCCAGGAGGGTTGCTGCTTGGGGGAGGATGGTTTCGAAGTGCTCTATGGCTCGGAGGGTTACGACGTCAGCGCGAGGGAAGTCTGTGCGGGCGGCCAGGGTCTCGACTCGATCGGCTATTACATTGATATTGGTCAATTTAAGTGCGCGAGCCACTTCGCGGAGGAAGGCGCCCTTCTTGTGATTCGATTCGACCAGCGTAAGGTGGATGTGAGGAGCCCAAAGTTTCAGAGGCAGGCCGGGGAACCCGGCGCCAGAGCCGACGTCGAGGACCAGAGGCGGCCGAGACGCACCCGGCTCTGAGGTAACCGGAAAGAGATGGCGCGCGAGGAAGAAGGACTCGCCGAAGTGGCGGGTGACGATTTCTTCGGGATGGCGGATGGAGGTTAGGTTGATGCGGGCATTCCAGCGAAGTAATAAATCGATATACATCGATATTTTATCGAGGGTGGATGGGGGAAGAGATTGCTCCAGAAACGGGTCGAGGAGGACGGCAATTTTGGCGATGTCCATGGCGTAGCGCTTCTTATAAATTACGGGCCGGTGCTGTTTCTACCATTCGGTTGAATTCGATGAAACCCAAAGTGCAGCTTTGTGCATTCGGCCAAGCATCATCCGACGTTGCACCGCCCGCGTTACGTCAAGGGAATTTGCCCTAAATTACTGATTTTGAACAGGTTCCCAAAACGGGACCTCGTACCTGACCCCCGGTTACCACTTTGGTCCCGCAAATGCTCAATTCCAGTGCATTAAAGAGGTCGCGCTCGTTTGACAAACTTCACTCTCGATGCTCTCGACATCTCACTCTGTCCGTTCCACTCCCCGGAGCGGCGTCACTAGATTGTCCTCTGATTCCCGCCACTGAGCCTCTTTGAAAGGGTGGCCCCGAAAGGGGCCGCTTTTTTTGTTTCGCCCGCTCCTGTACACTCGCGTTTTCGAATGAATTATATAAAAGCTGTTTTCCTCCCTGCTCTCCTGGTACTGGTTGCCCTCCTTGGTCAGATAGCGCTGTTGCACGCGCAGAAGTCTCCGGCTGCGACCGACGATGTTCTCCTCGCCACCATGGAAAAAGAGCTGCATCGCGGCCAGGCCGAACTCGCCAGGCAAGATCCAGCCCCCTACTTTACGAGCTACAACGTAACCGACGGCGAATCGCTGTTTATCATCGGCGCCCAGGGTGGCATCCTCAGCTCATCTCGCGCCCGCCATCGCTCCGCCGACGTCAGCATGCGCATCGGAGCCCCCGCTCTTGATAACACTCACGACCAGGAACGTTTCTCCGGCATCACCTCCGGCCAGCTGCCGCAGCGGGACGACCCCGATGCCATTGCACGCGTCCTCTGGCATTTGACCTACGAGCAATACCGCAAGGCGCGCCAAGCCTACACCAACGTTAAGACCAAGACCGCGGTCCGCGCCAAGGACGAAGACGATTCGCCCGACTTCTCCCAGGAGAAGCCCTCGACCTACCTCGAGAAAACTTCTCCGGCCGCCTTCCCCGAGCAGACGGCCTGGGAAGAACTCGCCCGCCGTTATTCCGCTTCCTTCCGCCAGTTTCCAGAGATCGAAGAATCCATGGTTTTTCTAACTGCCGTGAGGAGCCACAGCTACCTGGTTTCGACTGAGGGCACGAAGATCGTTACCGCCGACGCCGTCTTTCGCCTGGTGATCCAGGCCGAAACCCGCGCCGACGATGGCATGCAACTGATGCGCGTCGAAACCTTCCAGTCCTCCGACCCGACCAAATTTCCTGCGGAAGCAGAAGTGGCAACGAAGGTAAAGAAGATGGCGAGCGACTTGAGCGCGTTGCGCGCGGCTCCGCTCGCCGAACCCTACAGTGGTCCGGCGCTGCTTTCCGGCCGCGCGGCCGCCGTTTTCTTTCATGAAGTTCTCGGACATCGCGTCGAAGGACAGCGCCAGCGCGGCCGCGACGAAGGCCAGACGTTTACTAAGAAGGTGAACGAAAAAATCCTGCCCGAATTCCTCAGCGTTGCCGACGACCCCACGCTGCGGACCCTCGCTGGCACCGAACTCTCGGGCTTCTACCGTTACGACGACGAAGGCGTTCCCGCCGCGCGCGTCGAGGTGGTCCAGGACGGCATCCTGAAGAATTTCCTGATGGGACGCTTGCCGGTGAAAAACTTTACCAACTCGAACGGCCACGGACGTGCCCAGGCCGGACTGATGCCCGTCGGCCGCCAGGGTAATTTGATCGTAACGTCTTCGAAAACAATTCCCGACGCTCAACTGCGCTCCCGCTTCATCGAAGAAATCAAGAAGCAGGGAAAGCCCTACGGCCTCTACTTCGAAGACATCCAGGGCGGATTCACGCTCACCACGCGCGATCTGCCGCAGGCGTTCCAGGTGCTGCCCGTCATGGTCTGGCGCGTCTTTGCGGATGGACGTCCCGATGAACTGGTCCGCGGGGTGGATATCGTAGGTACTCCGCTCACCGTGCTGACCCAGATCGCCGCTACCGGAGACACAACCAGCGTCTTCAACGGCATCTGCGGCGCCGAATCCGGGAGCGTTCCCGTATCCGCAGCTGCACCAGCCATGCTATTTCCCGACATGGAAGTTCAAAAGCGAAAGTACGGCGACGCGCGTCCTCCCATTCTTCCGCCTCCACCCGGCGCAATGGACGACAAGGGAGGCGCCCGATGAGCTCTCATATAAGTCTCGTCATCCTGAGCGCAGCAGGAACTTCGCGAAGCGAAGTTACTGCGGAGTCGAAGGACCCCTACACCCGAAGAGAAGCGCATCCTGTGTGCCGCCGATCAGCATCCGCACCTTCTCTCACGCGAGCCCTGTCCGCCGCGGTCGTTCTCGCGCTGCTCGTTTTTGCGCCCGCTATCTCCGCCAGCGCCGCCAGTTCCGCGTCCGGCGATGTCGTCCTCCGCGCTCTTCGCGAAGAAATGGAGCGCTCCAAAGCCAAGTTGAAAATGGATGACGTGCCCGCGCCCTATTACATCGAATACCGCGTTACCGAGCTCGACCAGTTTGAAGCCAGCGCCGTTTTCGGCGCGCTGCGCAACCAGCAGCGTAATCGCGGCCGCCTGTTGCGCGTTGTGGTCCGCGCCGGCGACTACAAGCAGGACAGCTTCTACGGCAGCGGAGAAGGCACCCTCGACCTGGTTCCATCCGATGATGACGTTTTCGCCATTCGTCACCGCATCTGGCTTGCCACCGATCGCGCTTACAAGGCAGCCAGCGAGGCGCTTTCTGCCAAGCAAGCTGCCCTGAAGCAATTGAAAGTCGATGAACCTGTCGACGATTTCGCTAAAGCCTTGCCGGTCGAGGCCGTCGAGCCGCTTGCTCGTCTTTCTTCTACAGATTTCACTTCCTGGATTCATCTCCTCGAAGAAGCGTCGGCGCAATATCGCACCGACAAGGATCTGGAGAACTTCGAATCTTCGCTACGATTCACCGTCGAGAACCGCTACTTCCTGAACTCCGAGGGTACTATTGCCCGCTCCGGTCATGCGCACTACGTTATTTCCATCGCGGGATCAACTCAGGCTTCCGACGGTATGTTGCTGCAACGCTCGCATGCTGACCAGGGCAACGATCTTAAGGAGCTCCCCACCCGCGAGGCATTTCTCAAAACCACGGCCCGCATCCTGGAAACGCTGAAGTTACTGCGTGACGCCCCCGTCGTCGATGAGGAATACCGCGGCCCGGTCTTGTTCTCGAACGATGCCGCCGCCACCGTAGTCACCGAACTCATCGAGCCCAATGTCCTCGGCAGAAAGCCACAGCTCGGCGAGAACGCCCGTACCACCGGCAAATGGTCTAGTAGCTACAAGTCGCGCGTGCTGCCCGATTTCATCAATGTGTTCGACGACCCGTCGATTTCCACTCTTTCCGGCGAGCCTCTGTTCGGCAACTACACTCTTGATGACGAAGGAGTGAAAGCCCAGCGCGTCTCCCTGATCGAGAAGGGACAACTCGTCTCCTACCTCATCGGACGCCAGCCCATTCGCGGCTTCCCCGCGTCGAACGGTCATGGTCGCGCCGCCGCCACCGCCGCGCCCGCGCCTCATCCCGGCAATCTCATTTTGCAATCGAGCGATCCGCAGCCGGATGCCGGCCTCAAGGCAAAGTTGATCGACCTCTGCCGGCGGCGCGATCTGCCCTACGGACTTTACGTGGAAACCATGGGGCCGGGGCTCGAGCCTCGGCTCCTCTATCGCATCTGGACCAAAGACGCGCACGAAGAACTGG
>Ga0187817_10000073_pt1 | contig 31283 bp, 28 predicted proteins | sample NC_wetland_sal_i_17_FD_132431 | JGI IMG/M metagenome (GOLD analysis project Ga0187817, IMG submission 132431) | Wetland sediment microbial communities from Neuse River Estuary, North Carolina, USA - SO4_2 | ecosystem: Environmental > Aquatic > Freshwater > Wetlands > Sediment | place: USA... | reverse complement strand
GCTTGCGACCAGCGAGTCTTCGTACATCGTGATCGTCACTCGCGGGCACCGCGACGATATGCGAATGCTGCGTTGGGCGGTACAGACTCCAGCGCGCTACATCGGGATGATCGGGTCGAAGCGGAAGACAATCGCCATCTTCAAAGAACTGCAGCAGGAAGGTCTGGCGGCGCATTTGTTTGACCGAGTTCACGCTCCGATCGGGCTCGATATTGGCGCCATCACCCCGGAGGAGATCGCTGTGTCGATCACCGCGGAGTTGATCGCGAAACGGCGAAAAGTGGAGCGCGATCTGCCGCATATGAGTTGGTTCCTTCGGCGCGAGCGGGAGTCCGAGGTCGAGCCAAAATCTTAGGGCAAAAGCTTTTCACCGCCGAGACCCTCTCAGCATGCGGAAAGAAATCGAAATCAAATTTCGGATTGAGAATCTGCCCGCCATCAGCCGCGTGCTAAAGCAAGCAGGCTTCAAGCAGCTAACCCGCTCTACCCACGAAATGAATTCACTGTACGATCTGCCCGGCCAGAAGTTGCGCAAGCGTGGCGAACTGCTGCGGCTGCGCAAGTATGGCCAGACCTGGCTGCTGACGCACAAGGCAAAAAGCAAAAACGGCCGCCATAAAACGCGAGTGGAACTGGAAACGCCGGTGGAAAACGGCCCGCAGATGGACGCCATTCTGCGCGCCCTCGGCTTCGAGCCCACGTTTCGCTATGAAAAATATCGCGCGCAATGGAGCGACGGAACAGGCCACGTCGTCCTGGATGAAACTCCGATTGGGAACTTCGGCGAGATTGAAGGACCGCCGCGCTGGATCGACCGCACGGCGCGCGCGCTCGGAATCGCTCGGGGCGATTACATCACTCAGACTTACGCGCCGATGTTTTTCGAATGGAAGCGGCGCACGCGCAGCAAAGCGAGGGAGATGACATTTCGGGCGGTGGGTGCCAGAAAACCTTAGACACGGCGGGCTCAGCGGCGAGGCCCTCAGAACGGCATCTCCTCTAGCAGCACTCCTGACACCAACTCACCGTCGAGCGTTGGCCGTTTTGTCAAGCGTAATGTGCGAGACGCCCTTCTGCCTGCTTTTCACTCCCGTAGCTTTCATATCCGAGGGTGGCAAAGTAGACGGCCTGATCGAAGAACCGGTCGAGCAAACGTAAGAGTTCAAAACCCCCCAGGATTTCCAGAGGCTTTTCGCGCATACCTTCCAACTCCAGGAAGTCCCAGAGATTCTCTTCCGTCATCAAGAGTGCCCAGCAGAGAGCACTCATCGTGACCCCCTGCTCAGCGCGGCAACGGCCGAGAGGCACGTATACGCGCTCGATATCTTCGTCGGTTTTAGTCAGCAACCAATCGCTGAGGTTTTGGTAAACCTCGCGCGTCCGTTCGCGAATTTCGTGCGGCGGAACTTTTCGCAGGTCAGCCGCCCGGTGGGAACGTTCCAATTTGTGCAGGAGACTTTCGGCTAGTTCTTCGGAGTGCGACTCAATGAGATGAACCAGGCGCAGAGCGATCATGGCGAACCTCCTCGCTACTGCTGTTTTTATTGTACGCCCGCGCTCTGGGCCTGGACCAGAGCACTCGCCATCCCGGTCGTAATTCCCATGGGTCAGGCGCCGCAACATTTCTTATATTTCTTGCCGCTTCCACAAGGACAAGGATCGTTCCGCCCAACTTTGGCCCCGGAGCGTACTACCTGCTGGACTTGCATGTCGCCGGCCCCGGCCATACGCGCCTGCTCCAATTCTTTCCTCTTCCTGCGCTGGAAGGCTTCTTCGATTTCGTCCATCGAGGTAGCGATCTGGCGCGCCGGGCGTCCATTGCCGCCCCGACCGCCGGTAATGACTGATGGCACGCCGACTTCGGGTCCCTCGCCGGATAGCCCCTCGGGTCCAGCACCCTGCCTCGCACCCGCGCCCTGCGGACGTTCCATGATCTGCATCAGGTAGAGGCAGCGAACCGTCTCTTCCTGAAAGTGCTGCATCATCTCTTCGAACATGTCGTAGGATTCGCGCTTGTACTCGACCAGCGGATCGTGCTGTCCGTAGCCGCGAAGGTTGATGCCTTCTTTCAGGTGGTCCATCGAGAGTAGGTGATCTTTCCACTGCGTGTCGATCACACTCAGCATGATCATGCGTTCGTGATAGCGCATGGCCTCGGCGCCAATCAACTTCTCTTTTCCGTCGTAACGCTCTTTCAGTTTGTCGAAGATGGCGTCGCCCAGTTCCTGGCGGCTCATGTGCTCAGGCTTGAGACCTTCGGCGTAGATATCGACGCCGAAGCGGGCGAAGATCGCGTCTTTCAGAGCTTTCAGGTCCCAGTTGTCTACGTGCTCCTTCGGCGGACAGTGCCTTTCGAGCAAGTCGCCAAGAATGCCGGAAACGTAGTCTTCGATGATGAGATCTTTTTGGTCGAGGCCCTCCAACAAACGGCGGCGCAGTCCATAGACCGCTTCGCGCTGCTTGTTCATCACGTCGTCATACTCAAGCAGATGTTTGCGGGCTTCGAAGTTCTGGGCTTCGACAGCCTTCTGCGCGGCCTCGATTCGGCGCGTGATCATGCGCGATTCGATGGGAACGCCCTCTTCCATACCAAGGCGCTGCAACAGGTTCGAAACCCATTCCTTGGCAAAGATCCGCATCAGATCGTCTTCGAGCGAAAGATAGAAACGCGACGAGCCCGGGTCGCCCTGGCGTCCGGCCCGTCCGCGGAGCTGATTGTCGATGCGTCGTGCTTCGTGGCGTTCGGTGCCGAAAATGTGCAACCCGCCGGCCTCGATCACTTCGCGATGTTCCTGGTCGGTATCCGCTTTGTAACGCACAAAAATCTCGTTCCACTGATCAGTTGGAACCGCATATTCATTGCCCGCGTAATACCAAACCGTGCGGTTGGGATCGTCGGCATCGGCTTCAATCTTGCCTTGGGCGGCGCGGATCGGCTGCGCGATTCCCTTTTTCACGCATTCCTGCTTGGCCATGAATTCCGGATTTCCACCGAGCAGAATGTCGGTGCCGCGGCCGGCCATGTTGGTGGCAATGGTTACCGCGCCTTTGCGTCCGGCTTGCGCCACGATTTCCGCTTCGCGCTCGTGAAACTTCGCGTTCAGCACTACGTGCTGCTTCAATCCCTTTTTGTTCAGCAGATCGGAAAGGCGTTCGGATTTCTCGATCGAAGTCGTACCCACCAGCACCGGTTGGCCGCTGTCGTGCAGCCTCTGAATTTCGTCGGCCGCCGCGAAATACTTTTCCTTCTCCGTGCGGTAAACGATGTCCGGATTCTCCTTGCGCAGGAGCGGGCGATTGGTCGGAATAACGACGACTTCGAGGCGGTAGATCTTTTCGAATTCCGGCGCTTCGGTTTCCGCCGTACCCGTCATGCCCGCAAGTTTCTTATACATGCGGAAATAATTCTGGAACGTGATGGTCGCAAGGGTTTGATTCTCTCGCTCGATATTCACGTTTTCCTTGGCTTCAATCGCCTGATGGAGCCCGTCGGACCAACGCCGGCCCGGCATCAGGCGCCCGGTGAACTCATCCACGATCAGCACTTCACCGTCTTTCACCACATACTCGACGTCCTTCCTGTACAGCGCGTGCGCTTTGACAGCGGTCTCAACATGATGCTTCAGCGCCCAGTTTTCCGGGTCGGCGATGTTTCCGATCCCCAGCAGTTTTTCAACTTTCTCCCAGCCCACGTCGGTGACCGTGCAGTTGCGGTGCTTTTCGTCGACCACGAAGTCCCCGGTCATGATCTTGGGCTCGCCCGGCTGCGTATCAATTTCTTCTCCTTTTTCGAGCTTGGGGATGATGCGATTCACCTTGTAATACTTATCGGTGGATTCCTCACTTGCGCCCGAAATGATCAGCGGCGTCCGGGCCTCGTCGATGAGGATGGAATCGACTTCGTCGACGATGGCGAAATTGTGCATGCGCTGCACGCAATCGCGCAGGTCGAACTTCATGTTGTCGCGCAGATAGTCGAAGCCAAATTCGTTGTTCGTGCCGTAGGTGACATCGGCGGCGTAGGCGGCGCGGCGCTGATCGTCGTCGAGGTCGTGGACGATCACACCCACGGTGAGGCCAAGAAAGCCGTAGAGCTTGCCCATCCATTCGGAGTCGCGCTTGGCCAGGTAGTCATTGACGGTCACGACGTGCACGCCGCGTCCGCTCAACGCGTTCAAATACACCGGAAGCGTCGCGACCAGGGTTTTGCCCTCGCCGGTCTTCATCTCGGCAATCTTGCCTTCATGCAAAACCATGCCGCCGATCAATTGCACATCGAAGTGCCGCATATTGAGTGCGCGGCGTCCGGCCTCGCGGACCACGGCAAACGCCTCTTCCAGCAGTTCGTCGAGGACTTCCTTGAGAACTCCGTCGCGTTGAGTTTCGATTTCCTTCTGGCGGTCGCTGTTCTCTAGAGGAACATCTGGACTATCGGGATCATCCCCGTACGGCTCGTCGTGGATGGAGCCGAGCCGTTCCTGAATACGCGCCCGGAATTCCGCCGTCTTGCCGCGAAGTTCGTCGTCAGAAAGCTTCTGCATCCCCGGCTCGAGCGCGTTGATCGCTGCGACACGAGGCTGCAGGCGCTTAATCTCGCGCTCGTTCTTCGTCCCGAAAATCTTGCCTAACAATGTGTTGATCAAAACAGAAATCCTTCAGAGGACACTGGCTCCAGACTATCAGTAAAAGCCTAGCATATTGGATGCGGGAGGGATGGCAAAGGTCCGGCACGCGAAACAGCACAACCTTGAGATCAGCGCAGTTCCTAGTTTTCCCAAGCTGTCTTTAGTATATTCACCTCGGACATGCCCACCTTCTACCAGCGGATCCAGGAATCGGCCCGGAAGTTCCCCGACAACATTGCCCTTGAGATTCAGCGGCAGCAAACGGTCGAGCGTGTCACCTTCGAGGAACTGACCCGGATGTCGGAGAGCGTCGCGAACTGGCTCTCGACGCGGGTTCCGCGGGATGCTCGCATTGCGATTTTGGCTGCGAACCATCCGCGGTGGGTGGCGGCGTATTTAGGAATTATCGCTTCTGGCAGAACAGCAGTTCCCCTCGACACGGCATTCCACGCCGAGCAGGTGAAAAAGCTATTGATCGACAGCGGAGCTTCCCTGTTGTTCTGCGATATCAAGCACCTTCCCGTGGCTGCGGAAGCGGTCGCGGGAAGCAGCATAAGTCTGGTGATGACTTCAGCCGCGGCTGAACAGAATCCCGCACCAGGCAAGAACAGCCAACTTAGCCTTGCTGGTGACCTCGATTCCATTTTCGCCGCGGGACCCGCGGGCTTTCAGCCCATCGTCCCCGCCGAGGACGATCTTGCGGCGCTGCTCTACACCTCGGGCACCACGGCGGATCCCAAGGGAGTGATGCTCACTCACGCCAACCTCGTCGGCGAGGCGAATGCAGTGTTCGGTGTCGTCAAGATTGGTCCTGCGGATGCGCTCCTTGGAATTCTCCCGATGTTTCACGTGCTCGCGCAAATGGCGAATCTTTTTCTGCCTCTATTCAACGGCGCGCGTGTCGTGTACCTCGAAACGCTCAACACCACTGAATTGTTGCGCGCTTTACGGGAGCGCGACATCACCGCATTTTGCGTGGTGCCGCAGTTTTTCTACCTGATTCACGAAAAGATCTTCAAAGAGCTGAACCAACGCGGGAAGTTTACATTGTCGGTGGTGCGCGCGCTGATGGCTCTCAACCGCGCACTCCGCAGGGTACGAATCAACGGTGGCAGACTCTTCTTTGGCAAAATTCACGCCACTTTCGGCCCGCGCATGAGGTACCTGGTAACCGGTGGCTCGCGATTCGATTCGACCATTGCTCGCGACTTTTACTCTTTTGGCATCGATGTTCTCAACGCCTACGGCCTTACGGAAACCACCGGTGGCGCCTTTCTCAATCCTCCGGGGCGAATTGTATTTGGCTCGGTCGGACCGCCTCTGCCCGGGGTGGAAGCCAGAATCGTCGACCCGAAACCGGTGGAGGATGGCGCCCCGCCTGCGGGTGAGATTGTGATCCGCAGCGCAATCGTGATGAAGGGATACTGGAATCGTCCGGAGGCCACGGCGGAAGCGCTTCGCGAAGGTTCGCTCTATACCGGGGATCTCGGCTACTTCGATTCCCGCGGCAATTTGTTCATAACCGGGCGGCGCAAAGAAGTCATCGTGCTCGCCAATGGAAAAAATGTGTACCCCGAGGAAATCGAGGCGCACTACCTCCAGGCGGAGTACATCAAAGAGATTTGCGTGATGGCACTGGAGGCGCGCCAAGGAGATCCGAAATCTGAGCGGCTGCACGCCGTCGTCGTGCCTAACTTTGAACGGCTGCGCGAGCGCAAGATCGTCAACGCAAAAGAGGCGATCCGCTTCGAGATTGAAGCGCTCTCCCACAAGATCGCTTCCACCAAGCGCCTGGGCAGCTACGAAATCTGGCAGGAGGACCTGCCGCGCACGACCACGCGCAAGCTCAAGCGCTTCGAGATTGAAAAGAAAGTTCGGGAACTGCAACAAAAAGGTGGCGGCGGGGATGCAGAGATTGGCGCGGCAAAGCCGCTCACCGGCGACGAGCAACAATGGCTGGAGCGTGAAGAGGTGAAGGGCGCCCTCGCCATTGTGCGGGACTCTTCGCGCTCTTTAGTCGAGCCGATTCGTCCCTCTCACAATCTGGAGCTCGATTTGGGACTGGATTCCATGCAGCGCATCGAATTGCTGACTGCCCTCGAGCAGCAACTTGGGGGCGATGTGCCCGAGTCGCAGTTGGCGGAAATCTATTCGGTGCGCGACCTGGTCGACGCGGTGCTTTCGAGCGCGAGCCGAGGCGAGGGCCAAGCCAGCGCGACCGCACCGGCCTGGTCCACAATTTTGAGCGAACCGGTGACCGATCCCGAGGTCCTCGCACTGGCGCGCCACAATGTTTTCGCTGAAGTCTTTTTCTTTCTGCTCGGGAAACTGATTTATCTTTTCGCGCTCGACCGTTTTCACCTCAAACTGCGAGGGATCGAGAACCTGCCTGAGAAAGGTCCGTACCTGATCTGTTCGAATCACCAGAGCTATATCGACCCGCTGGTGCTAGCGGGCGCGTTGCCCTATCGCCTGTTTCGCGATGCCTTTGCGCTGGGCACAAGCGACATTTTCGGTAAAGGATTCATGCGGCGCCTGGCGCGATGGCTGCGCGTTGCGGTCCTCGATCCGGACGCGAACCTGGTCCCGGCTATGCGCGCCGGAGCTTATGGCCTCAGCCAGGGACACATTTTGTTTCTTTATCCCGAGGGTGAGCGCACCAACGACGGTAACCCGAGAGTGTTTCGCAAGGGCGCCGCTATTCTCTCGATTCACACGCAAGCTCCGATTGTTCCAGTCGCGATCGAGGGGTTCTACGAAGCCTGGCCGCGGCACAAGAAGTTTCCGAGGTTCACGGATCTGCAAGTGGTAATCGGCAAGCAGATTCTCCCTCCCCCCCGGCATGAGGCGAGTGAGGCCGCCTATGAACGGCTGACGTCCGAGTTGAAATCCAGAGTGGTAGGGATATGGCGGGAATTGAGAGAAAAAGAGTTAAGAGAAAAGGAACTGCCGGGAGAACATACACGCGGACCGGAACCCGATTCCACGCCTCCAGCGTTAGCAGAAACCCTTTAACTTTGTAATCCGGCGATTCTACGCGCCCGCGCCCTTGGCTCGCTCGCCCATGGCTTTCGCGAAGGCATCCACAACCCCGCTGTGAAACTTTACACCCGATCCGGCCACAATTTCCTGCTCGGCCTGGTCGGGCGACAGAGCTTTGCCGCCGGCGCCGCTGATCAACTTCTGATAAGCATCCGCCACCGCCAAGATATGCGCCTCGATGGGAACGTTGACCGAGCGCGCTCCTTGCTCCTGTAAGATCTGCTGCGCGACGATGATGGGAATCACACGGCGCAGCGAATTTCCGACGGCTTGGGTGCGCGCATCGGCCCGGCGGGGCTTGCGAAAGCTCGCCACCACTTCATCGCGGCTCATATCGGCGGCCTTGTACAGTATGTCGTTCGTAATGCCCAGCTTGCTCAAGTCCCGCAGTAACACCGCCGAGCGCAGCAGGTCGACGCGGTCGGAACCCAGCCCCATCGCCTCTGCCGTTCTGGTAGATGCCTCCACCAAGCGCTGGTTTTCCCCTACGCCGAGCTTCTCGTTGGCCATGAAGTGTTGCAGCACAAGCAGCAGCCCGCTGAAACTTTCCCGAACATCGGCGGTCATCGCCTCTTTGCGCTCATAGAGTGTACCCATCACGTAGCCGACAACGACCAAAACTCCTGCCCAGATGGCGAAGTTGAACACTCGCTCCCCTGGCAACGACAGCACCCGGTGCGCCGGCATCATGTTGTTGAGGAAATCCAGCAAAACCACCAGGAATACGCACGCGAACGCGGTAAGAGTTGCGTGCCGGCGCCCGAAGTGGTAAGCCGAGTACAAAGTCGGCAGAAAGTAAAAGCACAGCGCCATGGGCAGCGATTGGGCAAAGAATTGCACCAGCGCGGCAATCAGGAACAGCGACAGCAGCAGGACACTTTCCTTGGCAATTTTACTCATCGTCATTATTCCGATCGGGCAACCTTTGAGGCTCGACTTGAAAGCCGTTATTCATGAAAGCCGTTCGCGCGAACAAGGAACCGCCTTCTGTCATGTTGGAGCAACTCCGTGGCTGCGCAAAGTTACCGGGGTAATGCGTAGTAGGTCGAAGCTCGGGAGCGGCTTGCGGTCACGGGAATTCCGGTTCGCCCTAACTGCGGCTTCACTTGGCACGCGGGTGGGTCTGATCGTAAACGCTCATCACGTGCTTGACCGAAAGCTGCGTGTAGCGCTGTGTGGTCGCCAGCCGCTCATGCCCGAGCAATTCCTGAATGGCGCGCAGGTCCGCTCCCTCCTCCAGCATGTGCGTGCCGAAGGCGTGCCTCAGAGTATGCGGATGAACCTCGGGCGATAGTCCCTTGGCGACGGCGATGCGTTTCACGATGCGCACCACGCTGCGCGTCGTGAGCCGTCCGCCGCGCTGATTGACGAGCAGCGCGGGCATGCCTTTTTCCGGTTTCCTTTTGAGCGTGGCGAATAGTTGTTGCCGCCACGGCAGGTAGACGGCTAGCGCCGCCAGCGCCGAGCGTCCGAAGGGGACGTAGCGCTCCTTCTTGCCTTTGCCACGAATCAGAATGGCTTCGTTGCCGAGGCTGATGTCGGCGAGATTGATGCCCACTAGCTCCGAGTTGCGAATGCCGCAGCCGTAGAGCAGTTCGAACATCAGCCGATCGCGCTCGGGGAACGACGCCGCCTCCGGCATTTTGCCGTCGAGCACGGAATTCATTTCCTCGATTGTCGGAACCCGCGGCAGTTTCTTCGGCAACCTTGGCGTGGAAACCAGCTTCGCCGGATTCTGCTCGACCACGCCTTCCTGCGCCAGCCAGCGATACAGCGAGCGCACCGCAGCCAGCGCGCGGGCAACGGACGTCTTGCTCAACCCTTTGTCGTACAGATGCGAGAGGAATCCGCGGATCGTGATGTGGTCGATCGTCTTCCAACCGCGCGGGCCGATATAGGCGGCGAACCTGTCGAGATCTCCGGTGTAGGCCTTGATCGTATGTGCCGAGGCATTCCGCTCCCGCAAGTGCCGCAGGAAGTCGTCAGTAGCGCGTTCGACGATGGTGCGAGACTGCTTCATAATCTCGTAATTGAGTAATTTGTGATTGGGTAATTTGAGCTCGATCCGTACCAAACTTGGCATCTTGGCGGTTTTCAAATTACCAAATTACAAATTGCCCCTCGCTTTCGCTCGCGGATGATGCTTCGCGTACACGCTCTTCAACCGGTCGAGCGCCACGTGCGTATAAATCTGCGTGGTGGAAATTTCGGCGTGGCCGAGGATAGTCTGCACCGTCCGGAGATCGGCCCCGTTCTCCACCATGTGGGTCGCGCAGGAGTGCCGGAGCATGTGCGGACTGGCGTGGTGTCCGGAAGCGAGGCTCGCTTTTCCGACCAACTGCCAGATCCGTTGACGGGTCAAGCGGCGTCCTCCCGTACCCAGAAATATCAGCGGAGAACCCCTTTTGTTGGCAATTACTTCCCTACCGTTTTTCAGGTACTGCTGTAATGCACGCTGGGCTGGCACTCCCAGCGGCACCATGCGCTCTTTGTCGCCCTTCCCGCGCACCAGAATGTATCCCATTTCCAGCTTTAGGTCTTCCAGCCGCGCGTCGGCAACCTCGGAAACGCGCACGCCCCCTGCATAGAGAAGCTCCAGCATGGCGTGATCGCGAAGCACAAGCGCCTGTCCTCGCACCGTTTCATTTTGCCGCTGCGTTCCGGCGAGCACGGCCCCCACTTCATCGCGGCTCAGCGCCTTGGGCAGCACCTTCCACTGCTTTGGCAAGTCGATGTTCAGGGTCGGATCCTTGTCGATTTTTCCGTCCAGCAGCAGGTGCCGGTAAAGTTGCCGGATGGCGGAAAGCTTCCTTCCCACCGAGCGTCCGTCGAGTGAATTAGAAAACAACTCCTGGATGTATTCGCGCACGTCGTCGCGCCGCGCCCGGCTCAGAAGTACGTGGCGCCTCTCCAGAAACTCCCCGAACTGCGCCAGATCGCTGGTGTAAGCCGCTATCGTCAACTTCGCCGCTCCGCGTTCCACCCTTAGATAGTCGAGGAAGGCGGAGAGCGTTCGCGAGTTGGCTTCCGAGGCCATGCGATGAGTATGGAATGTCAAGCAGAACCCTAAAAGTAACGAGCAAGATGCGGGGCGAAGGCGCGAAATCTAACTGCTCGGTCCGCCCACCGCTTGCAACACATCTACCGCATACAGCACACCCTCCGGCGTCTCCTCATGCTTGAAGTAGGCGAAGACATCGCGGCCGGCGGCGAGATGCTCGCGAATCCGGGCGACCATCGCCTGGCGCTCTCCGGCTGTGTAGCTCGGTTTGCGGTAACGATAGTATGCGTAGTCGGCGGTGACTACGTCGGGGGTATCGTGCTCTTCGGTTTCGGCCACGCAAAGCGCGATTTTGCGCTCGCGCAGCGCGTCCCAGGTTTCATCGCCGAACCAGGATTCGTGGCGGAACTCAAACGCGGCGCGCACATTTCGCGGCAAGCTTTTCAGAAACTCGGAGAGCACCGCCTGATCTGCCTTGAAGTTTGGCGGGAGTTGAAAGAGCAGCGGGCCCAGGCGCTGAGCACGTTCCAGTGCTTCCAGTGTGCCGAGAAAACGTCGCAGAAACTCCTCTGCGTTCTTCAAGCGTTTGATATGTGTGAGCACCTGATGGGCCTTGATCGTGAAACGAAAATGCTCAGGCGTTTCAGCGATCCAGTTCTGGACGGTCGTCTCTTTTACCAGTTGGCGGAAGGTGTAATTCACTTCTACGGCATTCAACTTCGACGCGTAGAAGTTGAGAAATTTCTTCTGCGTCAGTTTCTCCGGATAGAAAGCGGGCTTCCAGGTCGGATAGGCCCATCCGGACGTCCCAATGTAGAGCAGCGCCATATGAGCGGAGATTATGACTTGCGTGCCTTTCCGGCGGCAGACTTCCCTTTCATCTTCGTCGTCTCCCTTTTTGCGCGTGAACTCCCTTCCGCCGAAGCAGAGATACTGGTGCCTGCCTTCTGTTCACTTTCCGGTTCGGCCGCCAGTCCCGATAGTTGTGGCAACTTCTGCTTCAATTTCTGCACAAGTTCGAATAAATCGCCCATTTTCTCGACACGCGCGAGCACGTCTTGGGCTTCGAGTACCAAAAGCTTCGCATCTTTTTTCCTCAACGCATGCTCGACTTCATCCCACGTGACGGGCGTCGACACAGTGGGATGCTCCCGCGCGCGCAAAGAGTACACCGAGATGGTCGTTTTGTGCTCGTCGTTCTGGCTCCAGTCGACGAACACCTTATTGGTGCGCACCGCCTTTTTCATGTCGGAAACAACTAAATCGGGATGCTCCTGCTCCAGCAACCGCGCCACCGCGTGGGCGAATGACTTGGTCTGCTCGTAGGTCGTTTTCGTATTCAAGGGAACGTAAATTTGCAAACCTTTTGATCCTGACGTTTTCGGAAAGCTCCGCAGCCCGAAGTGATCGAAAATCTCGCGCACCCAGAGGCCAACCTGCGCGCACTGCACAATGTTCGCTGGGGGTCCCGGGTCGAGATCAAAAACAATCATGGTTGGCGTCCGAATGTCGGTGGCCAACGAGAACGAGGGGTGCAGTTCGATCGACGCCAGGTTCGCGATCCACACTAGCGTCGGCAAATCGTTGGCGAGGATGAAATGGATGGTGCGATGATTGCTCTCGCTCCAGACGGGTGCGGTCTTCACCCAGTCGGGCCGATGCATGGGCGCATTCTTTTCGAAAAAATATTCCTGGTCCACACCTTCCGGATAGCGTTTCATGGTAAGCGCGCGTGCCGCCAGATGGGGTACCAGCACGGGCGCAATGCGAACGTAATAATCCACTACCTGCCCCTTGGTGAACCCTGCGGCAGGATAGAGGACCTTTTCCAGATTCGTAAGCTTGAGCTTGCGGCCCTGCACTTCGACGATGGTAGGCGCGGACATGACTACTGGTCTGGGGTGTGGTCTAGTATAGTGTCCCGGATTCAAATAAGGAGTTCTGATGACGGCTTCACGGCGCGATTTTATTTACGGGATGAGTATGCTCGGAGCGTCCTCGCTTTTCGCCCTCGACCGCACCGAGCCGGAACTTATTCTTCACAACGGAAATTTCTGGACGGTTAATTCACGCCAGCCGCGAGCCCAAGCGGTGGCGATCTCCGGCGGAAGATTTCTGGCTATCGGATCGAATGACGAGGTGCTGGCACTCGCTGCCGGAAAAGCGAAGAAAATTGACCTGGGAGGAAAGACAGTGCTGCCTGGCTTCATTGATGCGCATTCGCATCCGGCCGAGGCGGGGCTTGCTCACCTGCGCATGGTGGATTGCGATCTGCGCTCCATTGTCGACATCCTGAAGGCGCTGCGGGAACGCGGGTCGAAAACGCCTCTGGGCGAATGGGTGTTGGGGTTCAAATACGACGACACGAAAACGTCTGAAGGCCGGCCGCTGACGCGCGAAGAGTTGGATGCCGCTGTCCCTGGCCATCCGGTGTTCGTCGAGCATCGCGGCGGACATACGGCTTGGGTCAACACCCAGGCGATCAAGCTGGCAAAGATTGATGACCATACTCCTGACCCTGCCGGCGGCAAGTACGATCACGATCCTGCGACCGGCCATCTGACCGGGCACGTGCGCGAGACGGGTAAGGGAACTTTCGAAAAGATTATCCCTCGACTTTCACGCGCGACGACCATCGCGAAGGCGTGCGCCTGATTACCCAGATGATGGCTCGTTCGGGGATCACATCCGTGACCGATGCCATGGGCACGCCCGACGATCTTCGCGCTTATCAGGATGCACGCGAAGCCGGGCAACTTAAGATGCGCGTCTATTGCCACATCTACCAGGTATTCATGGACCAGATGCTGGCGGCTGGAATTAAGACTGGCCTGGGTGACCAGTGGGTCAAGGTCGGCGCGCAGAAGATGATTTGCGACGGGTCAATCTCGGAACGCACGGCGCGGCTATCGCAGCCTTACATCGGACGGCCCGACGATTACGGAATTCTGGTGACTCCAGAAGAGGAACTGTACCAACAAGCACGCAAGGCGCACGTCGCCGGATGGCAACTGGGGACCCACGCCAACGGCGATGTCGCCATCGATATTGCGCTGCGCGTGTACGAGCGACTGCAGAAAGAAATACCGCGCAAGGATCCGCGCTATCGCCTGGAACACTGCACCGTTGTCAACGATTCGCTCGTCGCGCGCATCAAGGCGCTGGAGGCGATTCCAACTCCTTTTTCAACCTACGCCTACTATCACGGCGAGAAGATGAAAGAGTACGGACCGGAGCGCGTGAACCACATGTTCGCGCTGCGCAGCTTCATTGATGCCGGAATCCGGCCCACCCAGGCGTCGGATTATCCTCCGGGACCGTTTGAACCCATGATGGCCCTGCAGTCTGAAGTAACGCGCACTGACGCCAAGGGCAACGTGTGGGGAGCGCAGCAGAAGATCACGCTGGAAGAAGCGATTCGTGTCGGCACAATCAACGGCGCTTACGCCTCGTACGAAGAAAACCTGAAGGGCTCGATCGAGGCCGGCAAACTGGCCGACTTGGTCGTGCTGGGGCGCGACGTATTCAAAGAGGATCCCTACAACATCATCAACATTCCTATCGAACGCACCATGGTGGATGGACGGTGGGTTTGGGAGAGCTGATTTTCTCGCTTTAGACTGTCTACTCTGCCTTACGGCGTGCAGACGGAGACGCCGCAAGCCGTCTCTCCACCTGAATTTGACATTCGCTCCATATTTCTAGTATTATCGAATCATGGTTAGCGTAGCCAATAAACTTCAGACGAATAATGAGCGTGTCGCCCGTTATGCCGACATGTTTTCCGCCATGGGCACCGAGCCGCGACTGCGCATCATGCAGTTGCTGTTCTCGGCACACCCCGAGGGGTTGGTGGTCAGCGAGATTCAGGACGAGCTCGAGATTCCCGGCTCCACGCTTTCTCACCATCTGGACAAACTGAAGAATGAGGACCTGGTGAAGGTCGAACGCAAGGGAACTTTTCTGCGCTACACGGCCAACATCGAAGCTTTGCGCGAACTTCTGCAATTTCTCTATGCCGAGTGCTGCACCCGGAATAAGGCGCTTAAGCCCCAAGATCTGGTTCAATTCTGTAAGTAGGAGAAGCCTTCATGCCCGATACCAACGTCGCCGTCGTCAACACCAACCTCAAGGAAGTCGTCAAAGAGAGATATGGACAAGCCGCGTTGCGCGTCGCCAACAAGACCGGCGGCAGCAGTTGTTGCGGAACCGCCCCAGCCAGCGGGCTTTCCTGCGATCCGATCACCTCGAACCTCTATGACGCCTCGCAGGCTAAGCAGATCCCGGAGGAGGCGATGCTGGCGTCTCTTGGATGCGGCAACCCCACCGCGCTGGCGCAACTTCGCCCCGGCGAAACTGTGCTTGATCTGGGGTCGGGCGGCGGCATTGACGTGCTGCTTTCCGGGCGGCGCGTCGGGCCTAAAGGCAAGGCTTACGGCCTCGATATGACGGACGAGATGCTGGCGCTGGCCAACGAGAACAAACGTAAGGCGGGCGCGGAGAACGTTGAATTCCTGAAGGGTGAGATCGAGAGCATTCCCCTGCCCGACAATACAATCGATGTCATCATTTCTAACTGCGTAATCAATCTTTCTGCCGACAAGGACCGCGTGCTGCGCGAAGCCTTTCGCGTGCTCAAACCGGGCGGACGGCTCGCAGTCTCCGACGTGGTCACGCGCGGTGGAATCGCTCCCGAGGTGCGTCAGAGCGTGCTGCTTTGGGTCGGGTGCATCGCCGGCGCTCTGGAAGAGAACGAATATCGCGGAAAACTTGCCGCCGCCGGTTTCGAACAAATCGAGGTTGAGCCCACGCGAATCTATCGCGTCGCAGATGCCCGCGAGTTCCTTTCCTCAGCAGGTATCAACGTGGACGCCATCGCGGCGCAGGTTGATGAAAAGTTCATGAGTGCCTTTGTGCGCGCGGTAAAACCGAAAGAGGCGCAGAAGGCGTGCTGTGGACCGACTTGCTGCGGTTAACCGTTTCTGCACGCGGAACCAACGTTTTTGGTGCCGCAGGAGACGCGGCAAGCCGCGTTTCTACGGAAGACGCCCTAGGATTGCACATGGAAGCTCACTACAACATTTTGTTCCTATGCACGGGAAACTCGGCGCGTTCCATCATGGCGGAGGCGATCCTCAACCACAAAGGAAAGCCGGGATTCACGGCGTACAGCGCTGGAAGTCAGCCCTCGGGAATGGTTCGCCCCGAAGCACTGAAGCAGCTTGAGATAGCTCGTATCTTCACAAACGGTCTGCGTAGCAAAAGCTGGGGCGAGTTCGCGCGCCCCGGCGCTCCCGAAATGCAATTCGTCTTCACAGTTTGCGACAATGCTGCCAAGGAAATCTGCCCGCTTTGGCCAGGCCAACCCATGACCGCACACTGGGGAGTTCCTGATCCCGCCGCCGTTCAGGGAGACTCCGCCGACATCGAACGCGCTTTTCGCGCCGCCTTCTTTATTCTCGACCGCCGGATCTGTCTTTTTCTCTCTCTTCCTCTGGCGGCGCTTGATCGCCTGGCTCTCAAGAAGGAAGTCGATCGCATCGGGCGGCAATGAGGCGGCAATAAGAACGATCATGACGACCGCGAAGCCATCCCGCCGCCTCAGTTTTCTCGACCGCTACCTCACCGCTTGGATCTTTGCCGCCATGGTCATCGGGGTCGCCCTAGGCTGGTTAGTGCCGGGTGTCGTACCGTTCCTGAATCGCTTTAGCATCGGCACAACTTCGATTCCGATTGCGGTGGGACTCATCGTTATGATGTATCCGCCGTTCACCAAAGTGCGGTACGAGGAACTGCACGAAGTTTTTCGCAACAAACGTGTGCTCGGCCTGTCGCTCATTCAGAATTGGGTGGTGGGCCCGATTCTAATGTTCGTCCTGGCGGTTGTGCTACTGCGCGGCTATCCCGAATATATGGCTGGAGTCATCATGATCGGCCTGGCTCGCTGCATTGCGATGGTCATTGTCTGGAACCAATTGGGCAGCGGCGATGCCGAATATGCGGCTGGGCTGGTGGCGTTCAATTCCCTGTTTCAGGTCTTCTTTTACTCGCCCTATGCCTGGCTTTTCATCACGGTTCTGCCCGCACAACTCGGTCTCCACGGAGCTATCGTCCATGTCTCGATCGCTCAAATCGCGAAGAGCGTTTTTGTCTATCTGGGCATTCCTTTTCTGGCTGGATTCGTAACTCGCACACTGCTGCTGCGGATTCGCGGGTATGAGTGGTATGAGCGTAACTTCGTTCCCCGAGTGAGCCCGCTCACTCTGGTCGCCTTGCTGTTCACGATTGTGGTGATGTTCTCGCTCAAGGGTGATTACATCGTTCGGCTCCCTTTGGATGTGCTCCGGATCGCTGTGCCTTTGCTGATTTACTTCGTGGTGATGTTCCTGCTGTCGTTTTACATGGGGAAGAAACTCGGGGCGGACTACTCGAAGACGGCCACCCTCTCGTTCACTGCGGCCTCGAACAACTTTGAACTCGCGATCGCGGTGGCAGTTTCCGTATTTGGGATAAACTCCGGGGCTGCGTTCGCTGCTGTCATCGGCCCGCTGGTCGAAGTGCCGGTCATGATTGGGCTGGTCAACGTGGCGCTTTATTTCCAGCGACGCTATTTTCCAGAAGCCGCTCGATTGGCAATCTTTCCTGTTTCCACATAACGTCAAAGTTTTGGTGTTCCACGGCGGACGTAGAATGAAATCCTGCAATCCCTGGACTTAGACATATCCTCTAACGCGCTGTGCGCACGGCAGAAACGTCCGTCCCGGTTCTGGTGAAAGTGAACTGCAGCTTCCATTTCCTGGTAGCGCCCTGCTCACCGGGCTCTGCCTGAGAAAATTTCCAACCCCGAGCAGCTTCCAGCGCGATGCGCGAAAAATACTTGCTCGGCCCGGCGGACTCGAGCGCCGCGTTGGCAACGTTGCCCGCAGCATCCACTTCGAGTTTCACACGAACCTTGATCTTGCCTTGAATGGTGCCGCGCGCGTTCGGCGAAACCTGCGGCATCACCCGTCGCACGACGCCGCTCTGGCTATCGGTGTTGGTTGTTGCAGTGGTCGACTGCGGGTTTTCCGCCGCCGCGCCCTGCGGCACTTGGGTCGATTGCGCTTCCGTCGGCGGGCCCGACGGCTTCTGTCTCACAATCAAGAAGAACGCAACCGCAACTACTGCCACCAACCCCAGCCAGTAGGGCCACTTTGCAGATTCTTTTCGCTGACCCGCAATCGCTGCCGTCTGAGCTGACGCTGGCTCCGCCAGCGCCGATTGCGCTCTCCATGATTCGAGTTGATTGCTGATCTCGGCAATCCTCCATCGCTTCCCCGTATCCATTTGCAAACAGCGTCCCACGATCTCCCGGAATGGTTCCGTGATCGCCGCTGGGATCTCCGGTGCGCTCATCCGGGCACGATCCCAAACCGGCACGCACTGCGTCAGCACCTCAATCAACGTCACCCCCAACTGCCAAACGTCGGCGGCCGTCGAAGCCTCACCGGTCGCCGCTTCTGGCGGATCGTAGGCGGTCGTCGCTTCCGCGCGGCTACTGCTCCCACTAGGTACGTTCAGAGCGTCGCTCGACAGCTTCACCTGATCCCCAATGGCGAAAATATTTGAAGGGCGGATGTGTCCATGAACGAAGCCGTTATCGTGCACAAACTGCAAAGCCCGCAGAACCGGAGGAAGCATCACTCGCACCTCTTCCGCCGTCAACGCCCGTTCCGGAAGGATCTGTGAAAGATTTTCTTCCGCGCACTCCTCCACAACATAAAGCAGATGCGTGCTATCCAGTTCGCAGCGCCCTGCCTCGAAAATACGAATCAAATTGGGATTGTGGAGTTCGCGGGCAGTCTTCCATCGGAGGAGTTGCTTCTCCGCATCAGCCGTGACGGCAGGGATCAACTTGATGGCGGCTTTCTCTGAACCGCCCGCGGCGGTTTGCATAAGGGTAAGGAACACAGCACTGTGATCGGAACCACCTAGGTAGCTCTGTAGCGAAAATCTCCCACCGACGGTGCGACCTTCCCATTGTTTCCAAGTCTCGCTCATATCCGGAGCCTCGACCGTTCGCTATTGTAAGGGACCCAGCGTCCACCGGATCACTCATTTGGACTTCTTCCTTCCAGAACGCTCCTGACCAGCCTTAAAGAGATTGTAGAGTCCGCGGCTCATCATCGTTCCTGAAAGCGTGGCCCTCCTCGAAGCCGGATCTGAAAATGCCCGGTCGCTGTTTACAATATCCCCATGGCGATCATCCCCGGCGAAATCTACGGCCAGCGATACATAAGCCTCGCCACTTTCCGGAAGAGCGGCGTTGCGGTGTACACGCCCGTCTGGTTTGCCGAAGACAATGACAAACTCTACTTCATGACGAGCAGCAAATTGGGAAAGTACAAACGCATCCGCAACAACCCGAAAGCCAAGATTGCTCCCTGCACCATCCGCGGAAGAATCACCGGCCCGGAATTCCCGGCCACCGTCCGCATCCTGCCGCCGGAGGAGTTTGCCCGCGTCCGCCGGTTGATCAACGCGAAATACTGGCTCGCGCGTGTCCCCTTCCTTTGGCGCAACACCGACACCTGTCTCGAAATTACGCCAGGATGAAGAAGCTGATATGAATCCAACTCCGCTGCCGGACTTTCCGCCGCTGCGGCGAGAGTTCTCATTCACGAAATTCGACGGGGCGCACGACATTTACGCTGCCTCCTCCACCCTGTTACCATCTAACGTTGCCCTAGGTTACCGCGTACTCTTCAAAGGCAATAAAACTTTGTTTTGGAGGCATCATGGCCGTAAAAGTTGGCATTAATGGATTTGGACGTATCGGACGCAATGTTCTCCGCACAGCACTCGCGGACAGGAATCTCGACTTCGTCGCCGTCAACGATCTTACCGATCCCAAGACTCTGGCCCACCTGCTCAAATACGATTCGATCCTGGGTAACCTGCCGAACAAAATCACCGCCGGTCCCGACAGCATTTCGGTTGACGGCAAGGTCATAAAAGTTTTCAAGGAAAGAGATCCCGCTGCCCTGCCCTGGGATTCCGTGGGAGCTCAGGTCGTCTTGGAGTCCACCGGCCGCTTCACCGATGCCAACGAAGCGAAGAAACATCTGCGCGGCTCGGTGAAGAAAGTCATCATTTCCGCCCCCGGGAAGAACGAGAACCTTACCGTTGTGCTCGGCGTCAATGACGAGAAGTACGATCCCGCCAGGCACCACATCGTCTCGAACGCTTCCTGCACCACGAATTGTCTTGCCCCGGTTGCCAAGGTCGTCAACGACAATTTCAAGATCGTCAGCGGCACCATGACCACCATCCACTCCTACACGAACGATCAGGTAATTCTCGATTTTCCGCACAAAGATTTGCGGAGGGCCCGCGCGGCGGCTATCAACATGATTCCGACCTCGACCGGCGCCGCCAAAGCGCTCAAACTCGTCATCCCCGATCTGGCCGGAAAACTCGACGGTTTCGCGATGCGCGTCCCCACACCCAACGTCTCGGTCGTGGACCTCGTCGTCTGGGTAGAAAAAAAGACCAGCAAAGAAGAGGTCAATGCCGCGCTGAAAAAGGCCTCCGAATCAGGGCCATTGAAGGGCTACCTTGGGTTTGAGGAAAACGAACTGGTCTCGTCCGACTTTAAAGGAGACTCCCGCTCCTCCATCGTCGACGCGCCCATGACCCTGGTGGTCGGCGGCAACTGCGTCAAGGTGATCTCCTGGTATGACAACGAGTGGGGATACTCCTGCCGTGTCCGCGATCTGATCAACCTGATGGTGGCCAAAGGCCTGTAGGCGCATACAGCGTCGTACTTGAACGCTCAACGATGGAGAAGAACAACGTCGACGACGGAGCGCTTCCTAATGTCTAAGCTTTCGATTCGCGATCTTCCGCTCAACGATCACCGCATTTTTATGCGTGTGGATTTCAACGTTCCGCTCGATGACGGCCGCGTCATGGACGACACGCGCATTCGCGAAACCCTGCCCAGCATCGAGTACGCTTTACGGCATGGCGCCCGTCTTATCCTCGCGTCTCACCTTGGACGTCCCAAAGGCAAGGTCAATCCAAAGCTGAGCCTCAAGCCAGTTGCCGAGCGACTGCGCATGCTGCTCGACAAAGAACTGGCCCGCGGAGAAAACGTTGGCTTCTGCCCCGAGTGTGTCGGACCGGAAGCCGAAGAAGTGGCGCTCAAGCTTGAGAAAGGCCAGGCGCTGCTACTCGAGAACCTTCGCTTTCACCCCGAAGAAGAAAAGAACGATGAGAATTTTTCCAAGCGGCTCGCCAAGCTCGCCGAGTTTTACGTCAACGACGCCTTCGGCACCGCCCATCGTGCCCACGCTTCCACGGTGGGCATCACCCGGTTCCTGCAGAAATCCGCTGCCGGTTTGCTCATGGAAAAAGAGCTGCAGTATCTCGGCCGCGTGCTGCAGAACCCGGAGCATCCTTTTGTCGCCATCCTCGGCGGCGCCAAGGTCAGCGACAAAATTGGAGTGATCCAGAACCTGCTCAGCAAAGTCGATGTCCTTATCATCGGCGGCGGCATGGCCTACACTTTCCTCAAAGCGCAAGGCGAATCCGTCGGCAAGAGCTTGGTGGAAGTAGACAAGATCGAACTCGCCCGCGACCTTCTGCAGCAGGCAAAGACCCACAAACTCAAGTTCCTGTTGCCCACCGATCATGTCATTGCCGACCGCGTCGAAGCCGGTGCCTTGACGAAAATCATTGGCCAGGGCGAGCCCATCCCCAACAACATGATGGCACTCGATATCGGTCCGCAATCGATTGAAACTTTTTCCGACGAAATCGCCGCCGCCCGCACCGTCGTCTGGAACGGCCCCATGGGAGTGTTCGAAGTGTCGCCCTTTTCGAGAGGAACCTTCAAGATCGCTCACGCAGTGGCGGAAAATGCCGGAGCCACAACCATCGTGGGCGGTGGAGATTCGGTAGCCGCTGTCAAAGCTGCCGGCGTAGCCGATAAGATTACTCATATTTCCACTGGCGGCGGAGCGTCACTGGAATTTCTGGAAGGCAGGAAGTTGCCCGGGGTCGAGGCGCTGACGGAGAAGAAATAGCGGAGTGGTTTCTCTGTGGACCCCTGTGACCTCGGTGGTTAAGCGGTGAATCAATACCACAGCGGTCGCGGAGGTTCACGAAGGAAATCCAAACCTTCGTCAGCCTTCCCTTTAGAACTGCCATGTCTGACTTCGCAGCCCGACTGACTTTCGACGACGGCAAGAGGATCGAATTCCACGGCCCCGCCGACATCACCAAGGAGACCACCGAAGCCATCGTTAACGCCGCCAACTCGTCTCTGCTCGGCGGTGGGGGCGTGGATGGAGCGATTCACCACGCTGGCGGCTCCTCCATCCTTCAGGAATGCAAGCGCATCGTTGCCAAAATTGGCACCCTTCACGCCGGCAAAGCGGTCATTACCACGGGCGGCCGATTGCACGCCAAATACGTCATTCATACGGTCGGCCCAGTGTATCGCGGAGGCAAGCAGCACGAAGCTGAAACCCTCGCCAGTTGCTATCGTGCGTCTGTCCGGATCGCCGATGATCACGGAATACGCTCGCTGGCCTTCCCTTCGATATCGACCGGAGCCTTCGGCTATCCGGTTCACGAGGCCGCGGAAATCGCGGTTCGCACCGTAGTAGAAGCTCTGCTGCCCTGCGCCAACACAGCGCATGTCCGTTTTGTGCTCTTCGACATTGCCACCTGCAGAACCTACGTTCAAGCGGCCGAGAAATTATCCCAGCAACTGCTTGCAAATTCCGCTATCTTCGAGAGGGGTCCCTCATGAGAAAAAAACTCATCGCTGCCAACTGGAAGATGTACAAGACACCCGACCAGGCCCGTGACTTTTTCCGCGATTTCCTGCCCCTAGTCTACGGCCACGACCGCGACGAAATCGTCGTCTGCCCCACCTACCTCTGCCTTGAGGCAGCTGTAACCGCAGCTAAGGGCTCGAGCGTCGCTGTCGGAGCACAGAATCTTCATTGGGAAAAGGAAGGCGCCTTCACCGGAGAAGTCAACGCCGCCATGTTGCTAGCTGTGGGTGTGACCCACGTCATCATCGGACACTCCGAGCGCCGCCAATACTTCTGCGAGACCGACGACACCGTCAACCTGAAACTCAAGGCCGCCATCGAAGCCGGGCTTATCCCTATCGTTTGCGTTGGCGAAGTTCTCGAAGAACGCGAAGCCGGGCTCACCGACGACGTTCTGCGCCGCCAGTGTCTCCGTGCCTTCCATAAGGTTTCGGCCAAGAAAGCCGTCCGCCTCGTCGTGGCCTACGAACCGGTCTGGGCCATCGGCACCGGAAAAACGGCAACCCCGAATATGGCCGCCGACGCCCATGCCATCATCCGAGCCCAGGCCGCCGAATCCTTCGGCCAGGAACTCGCCGACAAACTTCGCGTCCTTTATGGCGGTTCCGTCAAACCAGAGAATGCCCACGCCCTGATGTCCGAAGAGGAAATTGATGGTGCGCTGGTCGGCGGAGCGTCGCTCGATCCGAAGTCGTTTGCGTCAATCGTCAAGTATTAAGAGCTATTCTTCGATGGTGGCGCAACGCCATAGCCACCCCTAGTTATGTCCGCGCAACCCCGTGCCAAGCGTTAGAATCTGATTAAGTAGGAGCCGGTTCCCCCAGCACTCAGGCTCCTCGCACGACGTTGCACTGCCACGTCGTGCGGGAGGTGAAGATTATGGGCCCGTCCAAGCCTGTCAAGTCCCTGATCACATTCGCAGCCTTCATTGGTCTCGCTCTCAACCCAATCCAAGCCTACGCCCAGCGCGGTGGTGGCGGCGGTCACGGCGGCGGTGGCGGTTTCCATGGTGGTGGTGGTGGGTTCCACGGCGGTGGATTCGGAGGCCCCCATGGGGGTGGTGGATTCAGTCGTGGTGGTGGCGGATTCGGTCGCGGCGGGGATTTTGGTGGTAGGGGCTTCGGAGGCGGCGCGCGATCGTTTGGCAGAGGGAGTTACTCCCACAGCGGCGGGTCCGACGCTGGCCGCAATTTCGGCTCGTCCGGAAGCCGTTCGTCGAATCTTCCTGCCGCCATCAGCGATGGCCAGTGGCATTCGTTCGGCAATGGCAGCAGTTCCGCGCGTTCCGGTGCAGGCAGTTCCGCGCGTTCCAGTGCAGGACGCAATCTCGGGGGCGTAACGAACTCAAGCCTCTCCGCTCGTAATATCGGAATTTCCGATGGCGCTTGGCACACCTTTGGCCGGTCAAACACTGTCCCGTCAAGAGGCGGGTCGGGTTTCGCCGGCGGAACCTCCCGCGCGTCCCTGGGCTTCGGTCGGGGTGGTAATGGTTGGAGAGGCGGTTGGGGCCGTGGCTACGGTTGGGGCGGTGGTTGGGGTTGGCGCGGCTGGGGCTGGGGCTTCGGATGGCCGTACTGGGGGTTTGGCTGGGGGTTCGGTTGGGATCCTTGGTTCTACGATCCCTTTTGGTATGCCCCCGCGCCGGCATACTACTCCTACTATCCCTACTATGGGGTTTATGGCCCGGATTATGACTGGTCTGACGATCCGCCGCCGTACAGGCCTGATGCGTCGTACGACCCTGACTCGCAGGGAAACCACCGGAACACGCCAAGTTCGACCTACGCCAATGTCAGCGCTGGCGTGAGCTGATAAGACTGTGAGGGGAGTTCTGCCCATTGTGTTGGCGGCAAAAGCGCCACCCCGCGACTAGTGCTACGACTTCTGGGGGGATTCGCCTGCCTCAGAACTGCTAGACTCTGCTTAGAGCCCGATGTTGCCCCTTACTAATTTCGGAGCCCGGCTGGGCATCGTCGCAATCCTGTCTGCGCCGCTTTGTTGCCAGGGCGTCGCGCCGAGTAGCGCTCGCGTCCAGCACGTCATAGTGCGCGGAAACGGGGATACGCTGGAAGTGGAGATTCAGACTTTGGGAGCGCGGGTGGCCCCCAATACCCAAGCCATCACCGGACCCGATCGCATCGTCGTGGATTTTCCCGGCGCGCTTCCCGCGGCCGAGTTACGCGCCCTGAAGGTCAATCGTGGTGCGCTCAAGGGAATTCGTACAGGACTGTTTTTCGACAACCCTCCCATTACGCGCGTCGTGCTCGACCTCGCGGAGCCGCAGTCGTATCAGATTTCGAGCGCCAAGAATACGGTCGTTATAAGACTCGGTTCAGTCGTTGCTGGAGCGAAGGCTTTTGATGTGGTAGCTGCGCACGCGGCACAGCTGCAAAACGCCTCGCTGGTCGCGGGCGCGCCGGTTGCGACCGCCAGAGTGTCTGCCGCTGTTTCTAACACGCCGCTTCCCCCCGTCCCTGAATCGCCGCCGCAGCCGGCGCTGACCGTGACTTTTGAAAACGGGTTGTTGCGCATCCACGCCGCGAAAGCCACACTGGCGCAGGTGTTGTTCGAGGTGCAACGCCAGACACAGGCCGAGATTGCCATACCGGCCGGCGCCGAGCAGGAACAAATCGTCGTCGATCTGGGTCCGGCTCCAGCGCGCGATGTGCTGGCAGCGCTGCTGAACGGCTCACCTTACAATTTCATTTTCGTCGGCAACGAACTCGCGCTCGAGCGCGTCATCCTGACACTTCGCGACTCCAGCAGCTTCTAGGCCGTGACCGCGTGATAAGTCAAGCCATCGAGCGCAGGTTGTCTCGCTCGTTCCGCCGAACACCGTTCCCCAGCAAAGTTGGATCGGTCTCCGACTAAGGCGGTGTGATCAATCGCACGGCCACGGGAGAGGCACCGTTGCCCAGAATCGGCTGCCCGGTAGCGCCGGTGCCGCAACCGGCGATGTTGATGACCATCGCATCCATTGCTCCAAGGTTTGCGCCGCTGGTTGGAACGGCAACGCCATTGGGGCTCAGGAAGACTTGCACGAAGCCGACGATCGGGACTGATGTCGCGGGTGCGTTCGGCAGGTTTCCGTCGTCGTAGATTGGTACGGTCACGATAGAGTCACTGACCAGCACGTCGGAGTTTACCGATATGGCTCCGGCCTGCACCAGGGGATTGTCTGCGCCAGCCAGAAACTCAAACGACGACCCCAACGGCGGACCAAAGTTCGGATCGACACTGTCCGCGGTGGTCGCCGAGGTGGAGGCATGGATCAGACAGTTGACTGCATCTGCAGTCTGAGATCTTAGGTTCGTGTGAGCCTTTTCGAGACTAACCGTGCTGCCGCAGGTAATCGGCGACTGGATGCAGCCGGCCATGCTGTCCTGAGACGCTGTGTAGCCAGCGGCGCACGAGGGGAGTGCGCCGGCCGCTGGTAAGCCGGACACATCTTCAGGGTAGTATAGCCAGGGTTTCGGTTTGACTCCCCACCAAGGTCCCCCGCACGTGCCCGGGGTACAAATGGACTGCAGCAGGGCAGGCGTCGGTAACTTCGTAAGGTCTTCGCCCAGAAGGGTCAGGTCATTGATCGCGCCGGTCGTGCGGTCAATGATTGGAGTCCCGCCAGTTGAGTCATTCGGAGTCATGTTCGGCAGCACCCAGGGTTTTACGCAGGACGGCGCTACGGGAGAGACGGTGACGCCGAGCGCGCTGGCACCAGAGGGGTTATAGGCTTCGGCAACGGCCGACGCTACGACGGTAAGTTGTTTGCTTCCCCAGATGCGCGCGAAGAAGGTTGGCAGGTCGGTTCTTTTCACCTGTACGGTTACGTGCGGGTTTGTGCCGAACGCGACTGAGCCCGCAGTCGGGAAACTGATAATGACCTCCCCGTTACTCGCAACCAGATTCCTTCCTCCAACCTGGTTGCTCTGCGCCACTTGGATCGCAACTGCCGAAGCCAGAGTTTCGGCGCTGGATGTGAGCGTAGCATCCGCGGGATTGGAAGTCATTCCCGAGTTGGCGAGCACGCGGGCGCCCGCTAGGGCCGCGCCATCGGCCGCCAGTTGCGCCTCGCTGCGCGCGGTATAGAGCGTCACCAAGTCGATCGACAGGGCGGCCATCGCTCCGACCACACCGAGCATGAACACGGCGACCAGGGTGAGGATGACTCCTTGCTCCTTCTTCCGCCCCGAAATCTTCTTTTTTCGTCGCATGCGCTCTCACATCTGGTTATGGACCGTAGCGCTCTCGGTGATCTGCGTGGTGGCCGCGTAATTTGCGCCCGGAATTAACAATTGAATCGCACTATTAAAGCGCCAGTGATACGGATATTCAACCGTGACAACGGTGTCGACAACTGCCGGCGACACCGAGGTAATTACGCTCCCCCGGTTGACGGTGATGACCAGATTGTCGGGACACCCCGAAATTGTGTACTTCCACGCCAGTGGGGTCGGCTGCGATGCTGTCCCCGGTGGTGTGCAGGTGCCGGTAGGCAGGACCCCGCTGCCGACCAGCGAGTTGAAAATTGCGGTCACCACCGGATGCAGCGAATCTGGATCTGTGGTCGTCGTCGCAATGTCGCTCATGGGCTGAGCACCGCCAAGGATGGCGCCTTCCTGCGCCGCCTGTTCGATCTTCTGCTTCTGGTTGAACGCGCCACTGAAATCGTAGATGCCCACCACGAATACCACCAGCAGCGGCAGGGTGATGGCAAACTCCAGCAGCGCCGAGCCACGCTCGTCCATGACTGAATTGACAGCCGGCGCCGCGCTTCTTTTGCTTTTCGAGAAGTGGGCCCGTCGTCGGCACTGCGAAATTTGGAAACGAACCATCTAGTTCTCCATCCTGCTCTGCGCCTGCGCCGACATTACAATCTGCTCCAGGTTGAGGGAAGTGAAGGGCAGGTAGAACTGAAAGGGATATTGAAAGCTAACCACGGTTCCACATTGCGGAGGCTGAGTCGACGCGGGAGGATTCAGCAGCACGCTGCGGCAGACCGTGATGTTGTCGACCGCGATCGTGCACACCCCCGCTGGATAGGGAGGATTCGCGCAGAAGGTCGGGGAGGGCGAGTTAGCAATAATCTGAGCCGGATCTAAATTGGAGGATTTCATCACGGCCTCAACCGCGGTCCTCACCGCGGAGTCGTTTGGGAAGTCAGGGTCGCAGGTGGCGCAAGTCGCTCGCGCCGCCCTGATCGCTCCCTGTTGGGCAGCCTGCGTAATGGTGGAGTAAATGTTGAAGGCTCGTCCAAACCAGACGATGCCTAGCAGAAGCATGAACACCAAGGGCAGCACCAACGCCGCCTCGGCGATCTCCGCACCGTCGGCGCTTTCTAGTTGGGACGCGATTTGCTTGAGGTTCAGCAAACAGCAGGTCCTTCGCTTCGCTCAGGATGACAAATCATAAGCGGGTCACAAATCACGCGTTTCATATTACAAATCACAAGTTCCCCATCGTTCTACCTATTCCGTAAAATACCACCGTAAGCGCCATGGCCACGCCGAACGGAATTTTTGTCGACTGCGGATCGTCGAGCGATAGTTCGGACCCGGGCATCCGCAGGCTGAACAGCGCCGCCAGCAAATGCGCGATGTTCAGGAGCGTCCTTTTCAGCCGCCCTTTCCAGATCACCACAATCAGCGCCATGACTCCCGCAATCAGAATCGTGCCGATGAGCACGGAGAGCAGCTGGCGCGGACCGAGACAACCTCCCAACGCCCCAGTCAGTTTCCAGTCGCCCGCGCCCAGGCTGCGGATCCATACGAAAGGGAGCAGCAACCCAAGGCCCAACGCCGTCCCCAGCAACGCCGCTTTCAGTCCCGGCCACCGGTAGAGAATCGTGTTGACCGTGAGGCCGGCCACCAGCCCCGACACGGTCAGCCAATTCGGAATCCGCCGGTAGCGCCAATCGAGAAATCCCGCACCCATCGCCACCAGCACCGCAGGAATCCAAGGTCCAATTTGAGGCCATGGCCCAGATTGAAGCATGATTGCCGCTGGCAGACAGGCGCCTCCGCGTTTCGCTTAGTGTACTTTAGGGCTTTCGGAGGCCGCACTCAAGAGGGAAGTTCTCAGGTGTCAGCTCTTAGCAAAAGCAAAGGCCCGGTTCCCCGGGCCTGAAATCGGAACTCAAACGGAGCCAGCCTAGCGCGTAACCGGCGCCGAGTTTCGTTCCGCAATCACTCTTTTGGCATTGTCTGCGAGGGCGCGCGCTTGCGGCATCAGTTCCAGAGCTTTGATCACGTCCGGATCGGTTTCTGCCCGCACTTTTAAGCCTTCTTCCTGGCCGAAGGCATCCACGAACAGTTCGCTCTTGATGTTGGAGCGCAGCCAATCGTCGCTCTCAATCATCTCGGCTTCGGTATGGGGTATCTTTTCTTCGTCAAGAAATTTGCGGAAATCCAGCAACACCGCATCGTCCACTTCAAAGTTCTGCGTGATTTTGTGCGCGTTCGCGTAGCGCTTGGCAAAGTTAAACAGCGCGTAGTGCTGCAGCAACGAGTCCTGGAATTTGTTGGACTTGTAAGGCGGCAGCTTCACGTCGGGAGTGATGCCGCCACCGCCATACACAGTGCGTCCACCATCGGTGAGCTTGACTTCGTGGTTGGCGTTATTCTCCTCCTCGCGATTGTAGTAGTAATCGTAGAGAGAAAGGTTTGAGTAATCGCGCTGGATCAGACGTCCGCTGGGGGTGTAGTACTTGGCAGTGGTCAGGGCGAGGCCGGTATTTTCGGCCAAGGGATATACGGTTTGCACCAGGCCCTTGCCGAAAGTGACCTCACCGACAATGAGGCCGCGATCGTGATCTTGAATGGCTCCAGCAACAATCTCGGCTGCCGAAGCGGTGCCGCGATTCACCAATACCACGAGCGGATATTCCTTGCCACCGTTACCGTGGGCTGCGACGTACCGCTTTTCCGGTGATGACCGGCCGTGGTGGGAGACGATGAGCTGTCCCTTCTTTAGAAATTTGTCGGCTACCCCTACGCCTTCACTCAGCAGGCCTCCGGGATTTTGTCGCAGGTCGAGAACCAGGCCTTTCAGATCTCCCATCTGCTCCAAGGCTTCGGCGACTTCATGTTCGGTGGTTTCCTGGAATCCGGAAACGTGCATATAGCCGATGCCGGGCTTGATCATGAAGTGCAAGTCCACGCTGTAGCGCGGAATCTCGTCGCGGACGACGGCGAATTCCAGGGGATGGTCGGAACCTTCGCGCAACATGGTGATGCGGACGGTGGTACCTTTCGGCCCCTTGAGCAAATCGGCAACGTCGGAGGTGCTCATGTTGTCGGTAGGCTTCCCGTCGATGGCGGCAATAATGTCGCCCGGGCGGATGCCGGCGCGATAAGCCGGAGTGCCGACGAACGGAGCGATGACGATGACCTTGTTATTGCGCGGCCCAACCGTCATTCCCACGCCGTAATACTTGCCGCGCTGCTCTTCGCGAAGCGTGGAGTAGGATTTCGGATCGAAAAAATTCGAGTGCGGATCGAGCTGGTGCAACATGCTCGGGATGGCGCCATTGTAAATTGCCTTATCGGCATTCACCGGATCGGCGTAGTTCTGCTCGATCGTGTCATACACTTCGGTGAATTGCTTGAAGCTGTCGCGGACGTCGGAGTCGCTGCTCGGCGCGGCGGCCGGGCTGATGCGCTGCGCGAACAACATTCCCAGCAAGCCAAACAGACCCAGCACGAAAACAATCAGGAAGAGAGAACGACGAGAACTACTGGCCATGTATCGAAATCCTCGGGCAGGGACTGGAGGGTCCCAATCACCCCATCTAGGCGCAGTATAGCATGCAAAAGCACCTCTTTTATTGGATGCAAGAGCCAGCCGGGGGTTACCGTGGGGTGACGGCTTTGGGTTTGTGGCGCGGCCGTACCTTCCAACACTCTACCTTGCACCGGTCAGTGGGCCAGACACGGTGATACGGGTCACAGCCTCGGACCTTGCCCGAGTGGGAGACTAATACTGGTGACCCGGGCGATGCGGTACGGTTCATGATTTCCGCTTCGGGCGCCCGCAATACATTTGGGAGGGATCTATGCCCATTACCAAACAGCAAGCACTCGACTACCACAGCGGCGCACGTCCGGGGAAAATTGAAGTCAGCCCCACCAAGCCTTGCCGGACGCAGCGCGACCTGAGCCTGGCTTATACCCCAGGGGTGGCGGATCCATGCCTGGAGATTCAAAATAACCCCAACGATGCTTTCAAGTACACCGCGCGCGGCAATCTGGTTGCGGTGGTAAGCAACGGAACCGCCGTCCTGGGCTTGGGAGACATCGGCGCTCTCGCCGGCAAGCCCGTGATGGAAGGAAAGGGCGTCCTCTTTAAACGTTTTGCCGATGTGGACGTTTTCGACATTGAAGTCAACACCCACGATCCGGACGAGATTATCAAGCTCTGCCAGTTGCTGGAACCTACGTTCGGGGGCATCAATTTGGAGGACATCAAAGCACCGGAGTGCTTCTACATTGAGGAGAACCTGAAAAAGACAATGAAGATCCCGGTCTTCCATGATGACCAGCACGGTACCGCCATCATCTCCGGAGCAGCGCTGTTGAATGCATTGGAAGTTGTGGGCAAGCCTATTGACAGGGTTCGGCTGGTCGTCAATGGCGCCGGGGCGGCGGGTATCGCCTGCGCTGAGCACTACATTCGGCTGGGCGTCAAGCGCGAGAACATCATTCTGTGCGATACCAAGGGCGTGATCTATAAGGGCCGCACCGCAGGAATGAATCCCGACAAGGAACGCTTCGCCCAGGATACTCACCTGCG
>Ga0187817_10000072_pt1 | contig 31475 bp, 31 predicted proteins | sample NC_wetland_sal_i_17_FD_132431 | JGI IMG/M metagenome (GOLD analysis project Ga0187817, IMG submission 132431) | Wetland sediment microbial communities from Neuse River Estuary, North Carolina, USA - SO4_2 | ecosystem: Environmental > Aquatic > Freshwater > Wetlands > Sediment | place: USA... | reverse complement strand
TTGGGCATTGACCGAGAGCCGCGACCAATTGCGGGACGAATACCAGGTGGAAACCGATTACTTGCGGCTGCGTGCTTATCCCTTTACCCGCGAAGTGCATGACTTCATCAAGAGCCACGACCGGGTTTACGTGGTCGAGCAGAACCGTGACGCGCAGATGCTCAGTCTGCTGAAACTGGACGTTGATCCCGCGTTAGTCATTCGCCTGCGCAGTATCGCCCACATTCACGGTTTGCCACTTGACGCGCGATCGGTAACGGACGAACTCATGACCATGGAGGGTAAATAACATGGCGACCACAACCAGCACGCCGCCTCCGAAAACAAACCGCATCGGTCTTTCGGTGATCGACTACCGGGGCGGCAAGACCACTTTGTGTGCCGGCTGCGGCCACAATGCCATCTCCGAACGTATCATTGACGCGATGTACGAAATGGGAGTGCAGCCGGAACGCGTGATCAAGCCCAGCGGCATTGGATGTTCGTCCAAGAGCCCGGCCTATTTCATGAACCGCTCCCACAGCTTTAACGCTGTGCATGGCCGCATGCCGTCTGTCGCCACCGGGGCGATGCTGGCGAACCACAAGCTGATCGCTCTGGGCGTGAGCGGCGACGGGGATACCGCCTCCATCGGGATCGGGCAATTCGTGCATCTGATGCGCCGGAATCTGCCGATCATCTACATCATTGAAGACAACGGCGTCTATGGCCTGACCAAGGGCCAATTTTCGGCCACTGCGGATTTGGGGTCGAAGCTGAAGACCGGTGTTATTAACGACCTGCCTCCGATTGACACTTGCGCGTTGGCCATCTCGCTGGGGGCAACGTTCGTCGGACGCTCGTTTTCAGGAGACAAGAAGCAACTGCTCAGCATGCTGAAAACCGCAATCGCCCATAAGGGAACTTCGATGCTTGACGTGGTTTCACCTTGCGTGACTTTCAACGATCACGAGGGATCGACTAAGTCTTACAAGTACATGAAAGACCACGAGGAGCCGCTGCAGGATATCAGCTTTATTCCGGTTTTTGAGGAGATCAACGTGGACTACGACGCGGGGACAGCGGTAGAAGTCACCATGCATGATGGATCGCGTCTCTGCCTGCGGAAACTGGAAGAAGACTACGATCCCACCGACAAGACCGAGGCGCTTCACCGCTTGAACGAATCACACGACAAAGGCGAAGTACTGACGGGTGTTTTTTACGTAAATCCGCAGGCTCCCACGTTTACGGACCTGCTCAATCTTACAGAGGAGCCACTTGCCACTTTGCCGGAAGCCGTCACTCGTCCTGGCAGGGAAGTGTTGGAGCAGGTGATGGAAGAACTGCGCTAGGCAGTTGGCGGTTTTCAGTAGAGGCTGTGCGGGAGGTACGCTTGAAGCGATTATTTCTGATTATTTTGGCGGCGATTTTCCTTGCCGCGGCCGGGTGGGCGCGGCCAGTGCAAGGTTCGGCCTCATCCGAGGTGCGTCTGGTCCGGGTGCGAAGACATCCGCGGGGACAGCGGCATCACGCTCACCGCCACGGTAAGCATCCTAAGCCGCGCCACAAAGCCGCGTAACCTCAATTCCCCGGTTACCTTCGTGTTTCTCGCCGGACCCTAAGGCGGGCCTAAGATGTGGAAAGCATGACCGCGCCATCCACGCTTTTCCGGCCTTTTGCTCGTCTGGTAAAAATCAAGATACTGTCCAGGGAAGTTGAAGTGCCGGAAAACAACGTCCTGCTGCGCTGCTTTCAGTATCTGGCGCCCGAGCCGGTCTCTTACGGACGGTTCTGCTGGAACGAAGATTGTCAATACTGCCGCGTGGTTTTCGATTTGGGCGAAGGAACACCGAGCCGGGCCGCGATTTCGTGCAAGCTGATGGTCGAGGAAGGTATGCGGATTTCTGAAGTGAGCGCGGAGATCAAGCACTGTTTGCGATCGTTAAATCTGGACGGCCAACCCCAAAAGCATTAATCACAAAGAACGCCAAGGCTCACCGACGAAAACTCCGGGATTAGCTTTCTACTCGGAGTCTCTTCGCGCACTAGTTCCTACCGTGGAAACTCCCAGCTTATGCAGCCGCTCCCTAGCTTGCAGGGCTTCGTTAGACCGCGGATAGCGCTGAATTACGTAACGCAGCGCGGCGATGCCATCATCTTTCTGGCCGAGTTCAATCAGCGCGAACCCTTTCTTTAATTGGGCAGACGGAGCCTTGTTTCCCGTGGGGAAATTCTGCAAAACCTGGACGTAGTTCTTGACTGCTTCTTGATAATTCCCCTGCCGGTAGGCGATCTCAGCTAAATAGAAATAGGCATTTCCCGCCAGATCGGTGGTGGGATAAAACTTGACATAGTCGGAAAACTCTTGTGTCGCCAGATCATTCTTTGCCGCGTTGTAATCGCGCAGCGCATTGTTGTAGAGCACGTCGGGCGGAGGGGCCTGGGCCTGCGCTTGCTGTTGCGCCTGCTGCGCAGCTTGAGCGGCGGCCTGGCTCTGTTGCGCCGCCTGCATTTGTTCGAGTTGCGTATTGATCTTAGCGAGGCGGGCCTTCAGTTCGTCGATGGAATCATTCAACGCCTGGATTTGCCCGGAGAGTTGGTCCACGCGCGCGCCGTTGTCGTTTTGCAGTTTCGCCAGAGTGCCCTGGAGCGCACTGATGGAGGCGGCGACTTTGTTCATGCTGTCCGTGTTCTGGTCCATCAGGTTCTTCATCACGCCCATGCGCTCGTCGAAGGACTGCTGCATGTGGGTCATCTGGTCCTGCAACTGCTGCACCTGAGTTTGCAGTTGGATCATTTCTTTGCTGACGCCCCATGCCGGGGTCATGTCCGGGCCGAACGCCAGTAACAAGGCAAGAAATGCTAAAAATGACGACCGCTGAATTTTCATGACGGTTCCCCTTGGAACGAGTTTTGCTTAATGCTCCGGATGATCAAGATCACAAATTGCAGCATAGCCCTTCGGGACACAGTTGTCTTGCGAGATCCAGTGAGGCCGACGCGCCGCCAGCAGACGGATCATTCTTGCAGGAAAGCGAGGTGCGCAGCCGCGGGGGCCGCGCACCTCTTAAGGTTCCTCACTTCTGGTATACGAAATGGCCGCGGCGATTCTCCTGCCAGCAAGCTTCCGTGTGTTCAGTGCAGAACGGTTTTTCCTTGCCGTAGCTGATCGTTCTTACGTTTTGCGCATTGACTCCGCCCTGGACCAGGGCGTTCTTCACGGTCGTTGCACGGCTATCGCCCAAGGCCAGGTTGTATTCGGTGGAACCGCGTTCGTCGCAGTGTCCCTCGATCGTGAACTGAATGTTGGGATGCTGTCGCAGGAAACCAATATCGCCCTGCAGAGCGGCTTCCTCGCTGGAGCGTATGTCCGCCTTGTCGTAGTCGAAGTAGATGTCCTTCACATTTTGTGAGAACAACTCTTCTTCGGTGGCATTGACCTGCGGCGGAGGCGGTGGAGGCGGCGCCGCGTTCACGGTGACGCGCGTCGTCGCTTGCTGGGTTCCACCTGGTCCCTTGGCCGTCAGGGTGTAGGTGGTCGAACTGGCCGGAGTTACTTGCTGTGAGCCGTTGGCCTGCACAGCTCCCAAGCCGGAGACGCTGACGTCCGTGGCATCCGTGGTCTGCCAGGTGAGAGTCGTGGACTGCCCCTGATCAATAGTATTAGGGTTAGCAGTTAATGACGCCGTCGGGGCTGCCGGGGGAGGCGGCGGAGGCGGCGGTGGAGGTGGAGTTTTCTTGTGGCAGGCGCTCAACAACATAACGGCGCCCAGTGCGATTATGAGCGAGAACCACTTCAGTCGTTGCAGTTTCACATTTCCTCCTGCGAAAATCGAGCGCCGTGTCTCTACGCACGGCTCGAATCGTTTAGTAGAAGACCACGCCAATCAAAACGAAATCTATTTCCAGCTCCAGTTCGGCTGCGTATTGCCCCCACTGGAAGTCAATTGCTTCTGGCTGGTGCCATCCGCCAGCATAGCCCAGATCTCTTCTTTTCCGGAACGGCTGGACTGAAAAACAACGTGTCGCCCATCCGGAGACCAGGTTGGAAAATCATTGCGTCCCCCGTCGTGGGTCAACTGTACCCATTGCTTGCTGGTGATATCCATAATGTAGATGTCATCCCCTCCGGGAGCGCCTGGGCCGTAGTGGCGAATCCAGGAAAAAACCAGGAACTGCCCGTTCGGAGACCAAGCAGGGGAAACCGCATAGCCTTCGTCGGTCAGTCTCTGCACATTGGTGCCATCGGATTCCATAGTGTAGATCTGTGGCAGCCCGGTGCGGCCGCTCACCCAGGCGATCTGGGAACCTGTCTTGCGGTTCCAGACCGGAGAAACGTCGGGACCTTTATAGGATGTGAGACGCTTCGGATTTGCGCCAGTCTGATCGGCGACGTAGATTTCAGGATCGCCGCCGCGCGACGAAGAAAACGCCAGCTTGGTTCCGTCCGGGGACCACGCGGGTGAAAGATTAGTTCCGCCAAACCTGGGGAAGCTAACCAACCGGTTGAGATCCATGGAGTACATGAGAATCTCCCAGCCATACTTTGTTAGCGAGCTGAATGCCAGGCGCGAACCGTCGGGCGAAATCCGCGGCGAAAGCGAAATCGAGCCCAGATGCGTGACCTGATGCTGGTTGGCGCCATCGTAATCCATGGCCCAGATTTCCTTATGACCGCTGCGGCTGCTGACGAAAAAGATCCGGCTTTCGGCGATACCGGGAATCCCGCCGCCTAAGCGAAAGATAATCTCATCCGCGAATTTGTGAGCCGTGAGGCGGGCTGCGTCGGTCGTGGCGGCATCCTGATACTGCTTGCCCAGCACTTGTGGTGAGGTGACATTTCTTACGTCGTACAGCCAGCCCTGCACCGTCATGGTGTTGCCGGAAACTCCCAGATTGCCGAAGGCGAGCATGGCGGCATTGGGAGGCGGTGAGCTCCAACCTTCGAACCTGACATCGGCTGGCGTTCCAATGTCACCCAAGGGATAAAAACTCTTCGAGACCATGTCGAAGATACCCGCATTGTCGAGATCGTTCCACAGGGTGTCGTTGAAGGTCTTCAGCAGTTCGGTGTTGTTGGCGTCTTGAGTCGAAGCCTTGAAATCAGGGACGGCCAGGCGGACTTTTTCGACTCCCAGCCCGGTTCCAGTCTTGATCCAATCTTGCGCAGACAGGCGCACTGCTACAAAGATTGCGAATAGACATGCCAAAACTGAGCATCGCCGTAAGTTGTAAGCAAATTGAAATGCCATCCCTTTCAGAATAGCTGATGGGGAGAGAAAATATATCGTATGACGACGAACGCCAGAATGTGAATTGCCGCTGCCCATGTATTGTGTTCTACCCGCCGTTGAAGCCAACTTTTTCAGTGGCGCACTTAGAATCCGCGAGTCAAAAGTTAATAGCAGAAGCTATCTACCTCTTGTAATCGAACCAAAACTCCACCGAAACCCTGCTTCCCGAATAATCCGAAGGCAGGGGACCAAAAGTATCAATGCGCTGCAGCGCCCGCACCGCTGATTGATCGAGTGATGGCACGCCGCTCGATTGCTCAATCTGGACGTTGGTGGGCCGTCCATCGCGGGTGATGTCAAACGTCAGATACACTCTTTGCGCCTCAGTGATTCGCGGATCAACTTCATACTTGAGCCAGTTTTCTGAGACTTTCTGCTGCACCACGCGGACATACCACGAAAAACGTGAGCCGAAGTCGCCGCCCCCACCGGTGAATCCGAAGCCCCCTTTGGCTCCGCCGGCATTAAACGTGCCATAGGGTCCGCTGACCGGACCGCCTTCACCGAACGGCACTACATTGCTTGCTTCTTCGGTCGGCTCTGGTTCGGGTTTGCGTTGCGTGGAGCTGACTGCAGGCTTCGGTTTTTTCTTTGCATTTTTCTCCGGAATCGGAATCGCTTCCGGTTCTTTTTCTTCCGGCTTAGGCAAAGACTGCGACAATCCCTTGGACTCGTTGGCCAGAACGTTTTGCGTCTGGACTGGACTGGCAGGCAAAGGAATCGTGCTCACCAAAGTGACGCCCATCGCATCCCCGCGGCCTCCAGCACCCCAAGTCCCGCCGTGACCGCCAGGACCAATGATGGTGTAGAGCAGGATGCAGCCCACAACTGCAACGTGCAACGCTGCCGACCAGCCGAGATTGCGGCCCCAACGGTCGTGTTCAAAGAAAATCTCAGCGCTTGCTGCCATGGCTTTCGAGTGGCTGGGTAACGATGCTGACGTTGGTAATGCCGGATCGCTTGACCGCATCCATCACGGTCGCAAATGCCCCGAAGGGCACGTCCTCATCGGCACGCACAAAAATGGACTGATGCTGCGGATCGCGAATCTTCTGGCGCAGCTTGGCCGCGATTTCGTTGATGTTGATGGGATCGTTGCCCAGAAAGACGCGTTGCTCTTTATTGATGCTGATCACCAGGCGTTCTTCGGTGATTTCTTTCACCGTGCGCGTCTTGGGGACATTGACTTCAATGCCCGACTGCAACACGGGCGCAGTGACCATGAAGATGATGAGCAGGACCAGGACCACGTCCACCAGCGGGGTGATGTTAATGTCGGACAGAGAGGTCTGCGTGCGCCCGTTGGAAGCCGTAAAGGCCATTACCGCCGCACCTCCGGAATCTCGCGATAAGAGGGTTGAGGGGCGTGGCGCTCGGCGGCATTGAGCATCTCGAGCGCGAAATCGTCGCAGCGGGCGGCAAACTCGCGGATGGAGCTGCCAATCAAGTTGTAGGCTATTACTGCGGGGATGGCGGCGATGAGACCCGCGGCAGTGGTAATGAGTGCCTCGGAGATACCGGGCGCGACTGCGCGCAGAGTAGCTGCGCCGGCGGTTCCCAGTCCATGAAAGGCATCAATGATGCCCCAGACGGTGCCGAACAAACCGACAAACGGCGTAACCGCTCCGGTGATTGCCAGCCAGGGAAGATTGCGCTCGAAGCGGGTCATCTCCTCGGAAGCCGAAATCTGCATGGCGCGTTGCACAGCACTCAAGTTTCTAAGCGTGCCGCTGTTTCCGACTTGATTTCGGAATTCCTGAAATCCGCCTTCAAATACTCCAACCAACGGGCTGGGGCGGAACTGTTCGGCCACGGCGGCAACATCCTGGAGATTTCGGGCTTTGCGAAATGCGCGCACAAAGCGCCCGCTTTGCACCCGGGCGCGCCGCAACAGCCCCCACTTTGAAAGGATAATGGCCCAGGAGATAACGCTGAACGCGAGCAGGATAAAAAGAACTACCTTGGCGACCGCACCGGTTTCACCGATCAAATCTCCAATGTCTCCACCGATGAGCGCCGCAAGTAACGGGTGCCAGTGCATTGTTTCAGGAGAATGCCAGTTCTTAAGTATAGATGCTCGATTATAGACGATGGTTCCCAGCGTTTTCCCCGGATGTACCGGAGACATTAACCCGGTAACATCAACGCTACTTGCCTGCGCCTGCTCACTTCCCGTGCACGCGGTCAATTTTTGCGGCCATGATGAAGTCACTTTCGGTCAGGCCGTTGACCTTGTGCGTCCACAAGGTAACCTCGGCTTTGCCCCAGGCGAGCAGGATGTCGGGATGATGGCCTTGCTGCTCGGCAAGCGCTCCGACGCGATTCACAAAATCCAAGGCTTGCTTGAAATCCGTGAAAGTAAAAGTTCGAGTGAGGTGATGCTCGTTAACCGCCTTCCACTCGGGAACGAGCTTCAGGATCCTTTGGATTTCCAGGCCGCTCATGGGAGGCACGCCTCCGCGGCAGGGAACACAGGTCTTGCTGGCTAACTCGGACATTGGTTTTCCTCTGGAAACAGTTTGCCGCGAACCGGCTCGTTTGAGCAACCGCTATGCGCTCGGTGAGAGATGCGAAGTTTCGGGTCCCGGTGCGGAGAGTTCGGTGGATGGAACGAAATAACGTTTCATCCAGAGCAGGTAGCCGAAAGAGAGGACCATCAGTCCCACGCTCCAATACAAAACCATGCCGCTGCGGAACGCGGGATTCATGCTCATGGCTTGCAACTGAGCATCCTTCCAACCCATTTTCGAGTAAGCCTGGAACAAGTTGCCGTGCCGGTAAGTGATGAAGGCGGACACCGCCAAAACAGCCATAGTAATCACAGCGGTCCACCAACCCGCCAACTGCAGGCGGAACAGCGAATAGGCAAGAAAAGCATTGACGCCTGCGAGCACGAGGCACGCAGTCCCACCGGCCAGCCCAGTGAGATATTCTCCGAAAAATGGAAATATCGGAGTGGTGAAACTCATCAGCAGGTAATAGCCACTGGCCGAGGCAAAAAGCAGGCTGGCTGCCAATACTGGCAAAGGGCAGCGGTCGGTCCAGCGTTCTACCGGATCTTTATGCCTGCAAGTTTCCTCGACATTCTTGGTGCGATAGAAGATCACAAACGCTAGCGGAACTGCGACAAAGAAGATCGCAAAAAAGACAATCATCACGGTAAGAATCACCGCAACGGCTCCGGTAGAGATCGGCGGCGCGTTCGGATTCATGGCGGCCGCCTGGCGAAAGCCTTGCATGAAGCCCGTGGGCAGAAATGCAGTCAGAAATATGGTAATCAGGGTGCCGCCGATGAGCCAGATCCAGGACGCAACAAGGCTAAGCGCTCGCGCCCAGCGGCGCGCGTAGATCGAACCGATACCTAGTGTGACCAGCATGGCTGCTAAAGCGCCATAAGTTGCGATGCTCATGAATAGAGCGCCGATTGGCATGGCCACGCCGGTTGTCTTTCGGGACAGGACCAGAGCAAGCAACGCAAACGGAATCATCAATGCAGAAAGGGCACCGAGAATGATCTGGATAATCCCGAAAACGATCAGGCCAGTGCTTCGGTCTTCATAGGGCGGCGATGCGGGTCGGGCCGAGCCCGAAGGTTCCGGCATGGAAGTACTGCTCATGCTCGCTGTTCTGCGCTCGCGGCAAGTTTATATGCAAACTGCGCGCTTGTCATTTAAGTCGCACCATTGGAGTGGATCAACGCTCCTGCGGTCGCCGCGTGCGATGGTGGTATTTCCATCTGTCAAAGGGAGATTTTGTGTCGCACCGACCACAAAATTTTGACATTCTTGTGACAACTCCATTAGACAGATAGGGCAGAATCAGCTGCCGCGAGAAATGGAGGAAAGTATGAAGTCGCTCGCAAACCTGCCACGGTTCCTCTTCGTTCTGCTCGGGACCGCGATTTCCTCGCTATGCGCTGCTCAGACGTACTCAGTTACCGATTTGGGTCCGCTGCAGGGCGGGAGTTTCAGCGTAGGAGTCGGAATCAACGCCAGCGGCCAAGTAGCCGGCAGTTCCGGGCTGCCCAGTAATGCTAATGGCGACGCCGTCCTCTACACCAACGGAACGCCAACCGATCTGGGCAACCTCGGAGGAGGGTGGAGTGAAGCTTTTCAAGTCAACGCCTCCGGCGAGGTCGTAGGCTACGCTCCCCTCGCCGACGGAAACAATCGCTGCTTCGTGTACAGCAATGGCCAAATGACGACTCTGCCCACCCTGGGCGGGGACTGGTGCGACGGTTTTGCCATCAACTCTTTCGGTGAGGTCGTAGGGCAATCTTTCTCCGCCACGAATCCCTACCAGGGTTTCATTTACCACAGAGGAATTATGACTAACCTGGGTAATCTTGGCGCTGACATCGAAACCTATGCCCTTGGCATCAACGATGCCCATCAGGTAGTAGGGTTCTCCTGGAATGCTCAAGGCACTTTCCAGGCTTTCTTATGGCAAAAAGGAAAGATGAGGAGCCTGGGCACGCTCGGAGGTCAGTTCAGCGTGGCGAATGCCATCAATAACGCAGGCCAAGCTACTGGTTACGCCGCCCTCAAGGGCGACAGTGTTAACCACGCTTTTCTCTACTCCGGGGGCAAGATGACCGATATTGACACTCTGAGTGACGGCTTCAGCGCCGGTACGGCCATCAACAAGCTCGGCGTTGTTGTCGGATATCGTGACGTGGGCGCGAATAACAGTGCGTTTGTTTATAGCGGCGGGGCCATGCAGGACCTGAATGGCCTTATTCCGCCAAACTCCGGCTGGGTGCTGCAAACGGCGAAGGGCATCAATGACGCCGGCCAAGTCAGTGGGACGGGGACGCTCAACGGGAACGAGCGGGGCTTTTTGCTAACCCCGAAATAGTCGTACTTGCGCCTCGGACCAGGACCGATGCCAACCCGGCGCCCTAGCTCCCCCGGAAGTCTTTGCGAAATTCACGAATCAGCGGCAACAGGCGGCTGCCCTCTTGTTGGTGCCACTCGTGCGAATAGCGCCAGACGTCAGGCCTGGGAATGCGATCAGGGCAGCTTGCGCAATGCTGACGCTCAAAGACGGAATACGCATCGTCAAGTGTTCTACCTAGTAGGGCGTATCGATGCTTCTCACAGTGGATGACTTTCTGGCCGACTGTCAGTCCGAGTCGGTCTAGCAGGTATTTTTCCACGGCTCGCATGGGACCCAGCGACACAAAAATGCTGTTGCAGGTTTTTAGGACCCGACTTGGGTCCGCGTCGGCAATGCCGATCTGCACAAGCTTTGTTATCGGATCCTCCGGATCGCCAACGTTTATGCCGATGCCAGCGGCCATATTGAGGTAAATCTGTTCGTCCGTTGCCGCTCCGTAGAGGTCGCCCGATATCTTCTCCCCTCCTGTTCGCCGGACTTGTCGCTGTACCAATGCGATGGCATCGGCCCGAACAGTTGCATCCTTGATTCGAGAGGCGACCTCCTTTGCCCAATCGGCATAGCCAGGATCAACACGCGACAGTGGAACCGCCGTCGAAGCCGCGAGCGCTGTGGATTCCCAGTCTCCGTCCTGTTCTGCAATCCACGCGGCGAGTTTGCAGACCTCAAATGCCGACCTCGCAAATACGCGCGCCACTTCTTGGCGTGAATCAAACTCAAGGGAAACAAGGTGGAACGAAATTGCCATCGGGATATTGCAGAGCGGTCGGGGTAGCACAGAGCGGTACGGCGAGTTAGCCGCGTACCTTGCGAGCCGGATACATTGGTTGAACTTCCGCCAGATTTTCCTTTCCAGATCAATGCGCTCGGTATAGGCACGCAAGGCCCAATAGCCGCCCTCGTTCTCCATAAGGTTTCGATAGTTCATCATCAGGCCCACAGATTTCTGGGACAGCACGTTGAGTTCGGCGCCCTTCCGGGAAACTAGCGCATAAAATTTCAAATGCGCGGGCCCGTTTTTGGCGAGCTTCTGTTGTTCTCTTGCAGATCTTAGGAAGATCTGGGGCAGCGCGCCCTGCGGGGCACCCGACTCGGCTTCTGTCCGGTACTCGATGCGCTCCTTCTCGAGAAGAGCCCAGAACCGACTTTCGGCGGAGCATCCGGGATCTTCCAGAATTCTTGCGATCCTCGTTTTCGCCTCCTCGAATTTTCGATCGACGTATAGTTGCTGCAATTGGCTCAGCTTTAGCGCGTCGCTTTTATCACGGAGTTCTTTAATCGCCTTATCCTCATCGACATGCTGCCTAATGTTCCTCAGGAAGTGGGGAACAGGTGCATCGAGGACAGCACGGGCTCCCATAACGAGCTTGACTTGACCCACCGCCCGGATGAGGTCGTCGATAGTCCTTGGCAGTTCATTTTCAACGGGTATCTCCAAGGCCGCCCTGCGATCAGGCTCGTTATTGCTCAACCACGTTTGCGGAAAGTGCCTCAACTGAGGAGCCGCCCAAAAGGTTCGGTTCGAGGCCACGTCGGCGTGGATCAAGATGACTGGCTCGGTGAGCTCTCTACAGTAATAGGCAAGATGCTTACGTTTTACGTGTTCACGGACACTGCCCCGCTTCCGTGAATAGTCGGAGTGCGCAGAACTCTTGAGTTGAACCTTGAAGAGCGTACCTGTCGACTTGAAGTCCTGAAATACTTCAACCTCAAAGTCAATTCCAACATCCGTGTCCTGCGGGACCTCTCGGACGGCCCAGCCGAGCGGCTCAAAAATCGAGCGCAACTGCCTTTGTCCCGCCGCATCGATGATTTTCTGCTGCGGACGTTCCAAGCTAGCCTCTGATGCCTCCTAGAACGGTATATCCTCGTCGCTGATCGGACTCGAAGCTGCTGCTGGCTCCGCCTCCGGCGTGCGCTGGTCGAAGTTATTCCCGCCGCTGGCTGCCGCTGCGCCGCGCGCCTGACCGGCGGAATCTCCTCCGCCTTCGCCGCGTCCACCCAGCAGAACCAGATCCTGGGCCACGATTTCGGTCATGTATTTTTTCTGGCTGGTTTGCTTGTCATCCCAGGAGCGGGTTTGCAGGCGTCCTTCGATGTAAACCTTGCCGCCTTTCTTGAGGTATTCGCCCGCGATCTCGGCGAGGCGCTGCCACAGCACAACATTGTGCCACTCGGTGCGTTCCTGCCATTCGCCGTTTTTATCTTTGTAGCGTTCGTTAGTGGCCAGCGTAAGCTTCGCCACGGGCGTACCGCTGGGAGTGTACTTGACTTCGGGATCCTTGCCGAGATTGCCGATCAGGATCACTTTGTTGATGCTCTTGCCTGCCATAAGTGCTGCTCCTTCCGCCCCTACTCAGATTGAATTACGGAGCCTGAAAACGGGCACTGGAACCTGGTGGTTTTAGGGGCTGGATGGTCAATATATCAGAAATGCGGGTTTTTTCACCCTGAGTGCGCCGAGAAATTGCGAGATCTTTGTCAATTTGGGCTTGCGCGGTCACTCAGGGTTCTCTGGGTTACCTCCGATGCCTGAGGTATAATTGAGCCCAATGTCCGCTGTTAAGGCCATCGGGATGGTGCCCGACGAAATGAAGTTTGAGCCCCGGTCCACGGGCATTGATACGCCACGCAAGAAAAAACCTAAAGAACTGGCTGTAATTACGGAGTGCTGCACCGGCTGCGCCGGATCGCCGGCCTGCGTGGAATATTGTCCCATTGAAGACTGCATGTTCTGGGTGCCGGATGAGGATCATCCGCCGTTCGGCAGAATCCAGGTGGACCCGATTCTCTGCATCGGCTGCAAGAAGTGCACCAGCAAAGGTCCCGACGGATGCTTCCTCGATGGCTGCCCCTGGGACGCCATCGCAATGGTGGACACAGTCGAAGTGGAGAAGGAAGTTGGAGTGATGGGGATTTAGAACGGCTCTTGGCTCCCAGCCTTTAGCTTAGCCGAAACCGATTCCTCTACATCCGGTCGTCGATCACTCCCGCCCGCGTATGGCTTTTTCGGTTTCCACCGCCTGCTGGCGTACTTTGTCGGAGGTGTCGGGCGACGCTTGTTCATAGCGTTTAACGACGGCAATGTCGTCGGGCTGACCAACAAGATAAAGCGCCCGCAGCGCTTCCCAGACTTGTTCCTCATCGGGATCGATGGTCGCAATCTCGCCGCCAGCCGCAACAGTCTGGCCCATTGTCACCACTGAGGTTCGCACCCGGCCGTTAATTGGAGAGCGGATGTCTATGGTTTGTCCTCCCACTCTCAGCCTGGCTACCAGCCCGTCCTGGCGAAGGGCGGTGCCCACCGCCCCGACGTCAGCCACTTTGCCTGACACTGGCGCGGTGATGATTGCAGGCTGCAGGAGTGCTAGGATTTGGGGTCTTCCGGTTGCATCACCGAAACGCACTAGCGAGAGCGCCGCGTTGCCGCGAACAGTCGGAGAAGAATCGCTCAGCATCTTTAAGAGCGCGTCGTGAAAGCCTGCGCCCGCCGTGTCCTGGCCCATCGCCCAGGCATCGGTGTTGCGGACCTCTTCGACGGGATACGAAGCCAGGCTCACGACATCGGGATACCAGCGGGTGACACTGGTATCGTGTTTGCTCATACGCTCGCCCAGTTGCACCAGCGCATGCTGAATGTGCCGCGGATGCTGCGAATCATGAAGGTATTCCGTGAGTTTCTGGTCCGAAAGCCCGCGGCCAAACCAGGTGTTCCACCAGAACAGAAATGGCATGAGCACGATCAGCCAGCCGGTGACAAAAAAAAGAATGCGATTGCGCGTGGACATGCGCGGGCGGGACTTCTCTTCGGCGGCTACGTTCGGTTCAGCAGCCATAAATGCTATTTCACCACAGAGGGCACAGAGAGCACAGAGGATAATTCATTCGACTACATCGGCGTCTAGCACGCGGTCTTGCTCGAGGTAATGTGAGACGGCGTATTGGGCCAAAAGTGGCGTCTGGAGCTGGATTTCAGCGCCGATCCATTCGCCTTTAAGATGGGGCATATAGCCCGGATGATTGCACATCTTGCCTCCGAAGCGCTGTCCGAACGCGGCACTCTCGATCTGATCGAAGTGCTGGAGGCTCTGCCAGGCTTCATCGCCAACGGTGCCCGAGACATCGATCTTGAGTCTAACGATGGCCACAAGAAAACCTTCACCACAGAGTCACAGAGTCACAGAGAAAACCTTCTTCTCCTCTTTCTAAATGGCTTGGTTCGGAAAGACTTCTCATGCTGCAAACAAGTGATAGAGCATCACATAAACGATGACGCCGGTTATCGAAACATACAGCCACAGAGGATAGGTCCAGCGAGCGATGGCCCGATGGCGGTCGAAACGCTCGCGCAGTGCCCGGCTCAGCGTGATGATGATCATGGGCACAATTGCGGCGGCGAGAATGGTGTGCGAAATCAGAATGCTGAAATATACCGGACGCCACACGCCTTGTCCCTGAAAATGCACCGAGCCCACATGCCAGTGGTAGTACAGGTAAGAAGCCAGAAACAAGCTGGATGAAACCAACACTGTGATCATGACGGCACGGTGCGCGGCCATGCGCCCGCGTTTAATGAAGCCGCGGCCGACCACCAGCAGCACAGCGCTGGTTCCATTCAAGCCGGCGTCAATCACCGGATAGATGGCGTACTGAGCGGGAACCTGCATCATGCGGCGGGCCTCGTGGTGCGGCGGTTGACCATGACGAAAGACAGTCCAAACATACAGAGAGAAAACAGGATCAAAGCGGCCATGGACGTAGATAGAGGAGAAATCGCCGGACTTGCGGGATACAGAAGATTGCGCAACGCCTCGACGCCGTAGGTTAGCGGATTGATGCGCATTAGAAGCCGCAGCCAGCCGGAGGCTCCAGAAAGAGGAAAGAGCGCGCCGGAGAGCAGCCAGAGAGGAATCAAGAACAGGTTAATGATCGCATGGAATGCTTGGGTCGAATCCATGGGCCAGGCGATGGCAAAACCAAGCGCAGTCAGCGCGAACGAAACCAGAAAAACTACCAGCACGATCAGCAGGAAGCTACCGAAATCCATGTGGACGCCGACGAAGGGCGCGAAGGCAAGAAAAATCAGGCCCTGAATCGCGGACAGCGTTGTTCCACCGAGAACCTTGCCGAGCACGATGGCCGAACGTGGCACGGGAGCCGTGAGGACTGATAGGAGAAAACCCTCTTTGCGATCTTCAATTACCGACATCATGGTGAAGATCGAAGTGAACAGGACGATCATGATCAGGGCGCCGGGATAGAAGTAATCGAGATAGTGCTGTTGTCCGGGAGCGTTGCCGGAGCGGAACGATGTGCCGAAACCCGAGCCAATCACCAGCCAGAAAAGCAGCGGCGAAGCGATCACGCCCACAACACGCGAGCGCTGGCGGTAAAAGCGGACGATCTCCCGCCACCAGAGAGTGAAAGCAGGCAGGAACAAACCGCTCGAGGGCTGCGCGGTTGGGACCGGCATAGTTGCGCTTTGCGTGGCCACGTTAGCTTTTTTCCTCCGTATTGCTGCCTTCGGTCCAGAACCTGTGGCCGGTGCGGTGGATGAATACGTCTTCCAGTGTCGGCTTGCTCACCGAAATTGCTTCGATCTCTCCGGGGAAGGCCTCGACCACGTCGGTAATGAAACGATGTCCGGCTTCGCGTTCGAAACGGACTTTGCCCTGGAGAACCTGCGCATCAACGTGGAAAAGATCGCGGATGCGTTGGGCAATCGCCTCCGGATTCTTGGTGTCGAGCACAATCACATCTCCGCCGATTTCGCGCTTCAATTCGTCGGGAGTGCCCAGCGCGACCACTTTTCCTTCATTGAGGATGGCCAGGCGGTCGCAGCGTTCAGCTTCTTCCATCAAGTGGGTTGTTACGAGCACGGTGACGTGCTCTTCGTCGCGCAGGATGCGAAGATACTGCCACAAGTCGCGGCGCGCGCCGGGATCGAGGCCGGTGGTAGGCTCATCGAGCAATAGGACGGATGGATGGTGCAGCAGGCCTTTGGCTAATTCCAGCCGCCGCTGCATGCCTCCGGAGAAAGTCTCGGCTTTTTCGTTGGCCCGGTCGGAGAGGCCGACGCGGCCCAGCATCTCTTGAATTCGATTTTTTAGAGATGCCCCGTGAAGGCCATAAAGATGCCCCTGATGCCAGAGGTTTTCCCGCGCGGTAAGTTTCACGTCAATGCTCTGGGCTTGGAAAACCACTCCGATCTGATGGCGGATTTTGTTGGGGTCGCGAGCGACGTCAATTCCCAGGATCGTGGCACGGCCGCCGACTGGAACCATGAGTGTGGAGAGAATGCGGAACAGCGTTGTCTTGCCGCTGCCGTTCGGTCCCAGCAAGCCGAACAGCTCGGCGGGGTGGACATCGAATGACACGCTGTTCAGGGCGGTGCGATCGCCGTAGCGATGGACGATATCCTGGACCGAAATAACCGCTGTGCTTGTGCGGGCATCAGCTTGAGAATCAGCAGGTGCGTAGGAAGTAAAGACCACAGGCTATTTTACAGGAAGAACCCACAGCGGTTCGGATGGGCAGGGTCTGAGTCGCGGAATTGCGTTAGGCCGGTACCGGCCGTTGTTCGTGTCCGCTGACTCGCTCTTCAAATTTCACCGGAACATGGCGCCACACCTGGATTGCAAGAATCACCGCCGTAGCCAGCAGCAACGCTCCAACCGCGACATGGGCCACGGTTGAGATCACCATGGGCAATTCGGGTTGGGCTGCGTCTTTGCCCCATTCGACGCGGGTCATAAACGCCAAGAAGCCGAGACAGAGTTGAGCGATCAGCAGCGAGAGCAGAATGATCGCCGGGCGTTTGACGGCTTCGATCTTCGAATAGAGCGATAAGGCGCGAATCGCCGTCCAGGTCAGGACGATGGCAACGACCGGGGCGTTCAGCACGTGCTCCCACCAATCCATGCCATGATGGCGGAACATCGCGCCCAGAATAAGCTGCACATACAACACAAAAATCGAAAGCAGTGTCAGCGTAGTCAGGCTCGGCCAGCGAGTGTCGAGTTCGGCTTCGATGTGCGGAACTTCTTCCACCCACTTGGGTCCGGTGAACATGGCGATGGCAACGGCGATGCAGAAAAAGGTTTGCCCGAGCGCTGCATGAGCGGAAGAGATGAGCGGTGGCAGGTAGAAGAGCACCGTCAAGCCGCCAAGAATGCCTTGAGCGATCACGGTGCCGAGAGCAGCGATTCCTAAAGCTTTCATCCAGCGGCGGCGGTCGGTTCGCCACGTCCAGATGGCGATGATGATGGTGAGCAAGCCTACGAACTCGGCGATCATGCGATGGGTGTGCTCGAAGCGCACGCCGCCGACCATGTGGGGGATTTTGTAGAGTGAGCCGAAAGAAGTGGGCCAATCGGGAACGGAAAGGCCTGCGTCGTTGCTGGTGACGAGGGCTCCGGCGATGATCAGGCAGAACGTCGCGCATGCCGTGAATACGGCGAAGCGATGGTGCGCGCGATTGTAAGGTGTAGCGATACCCTTCAGAAAGTGCTCCTTGGGCTGGCTGTGCCAGCGTTCGGCGGGCGAGACGCCGGCCGCTACATCGGAAGTCGCTCGCCTAGGCGATGAGGGACGGGTCGGATACCCGTCCCCAACGCGAGTTGCTCGCTATTGCTGTTTGAAGGTCTGGTCCACCGTTTTGCTGTCTTTGGCAGCCACGGTGACCTTCTGGTCCTGCTCGCCCAGCTTTTCCTGCACGAACGCGATGGTGTAGTCGCCCGGCGGCAGGCCCTTGATCTCATATTTTCCGTCCGGGCCGGTAACCGCGTAGAACGGGCTCTTGACTACGTTGATGTACATCCGCATCCACGGGTGCTGGTTACACTTCACCGGCAGCATGATTTCTTCGCGGCTGAAGGTCTTCTCCAATGGAGCGGCGGCTGGCGGCTGCGATTCGTTCCACTCGCGATTGTCGGCCGGCGTGGGATGAATGTTGTGCGTGGTCTGATCGTCATTCTTGATTTCGATGTTCTGCCCAGTCATTACACCGAGAACATGGGGATGATACTGGCATCCCTTTTGGTCGAGGGTGACCGAATCTTTTGGCACGTCAAACGTGCGGTTGCCGAGGCCGTCTTTTACGTACACGAAGACGTTGGCCAAGTTGCCGCCGTCCACAACGAAGGTTTCGGCGGTGTTGCTGCCTTTGCAGGCCGCGTCCTGGCTCATGTCAATCTTGGCAGCCTTGGGCGCCATTCCGTCGAGCTTAACCGTGCCGCTGACGCTGGCCACGGTGTTGGGATCGATGGGGGTGGCCGCCGGCGCCATTGCGGCAGGCGCGGCCGGTTGTGCTGCGGCAGGGGCTTCTTCTTTCTTGCTACAGCCGATCAGCAGCCACAGCGTTGCCAGGCTCAACAGCCCGAGCATGCTCAGAGTTTTCTTATTCATGATGTCGTCCTTTCGTATCGGTATGTTTTCTCAGAAAGTCGTTTCAGAATCAAAGGCCGGGCACAACAAAACATAACATTCTACCGCGAACTAGTGCGAACCGCCGCCTGCTGTCGCTCGAGTTTGCCCGGCGGGTTGTTTCGATTTGCCGGGAACTTGCGACGAAGCGCTAGCGTGTCCCATGGCTGCCGCAACGCGGCGCTGTTCTTCGGGTGTGAGCTCGAAGATGTAATCCACCAGCAATTTTGTGTGATCTTTGTCGTAGCCCTGGAACGACGGCGGAGTCGGCCCGGCAAACACCCACTGCTCGCCTTGTTTGCGGAACAGCCCTGAGGGCATCGAAGTCCCGGGGCTGACGGCTTGTGGGTCAATGATCCAGCGCTCGACCCAATCCGGCTTCAGGCGTTCTTTCGCCAGCAAGAAATTGGGCGCAGTGGCGATCTTGTCGTGATTTGGATCGCCGGTGGCATGGCACTTCAAGCAAGGCGCGGCGGTGCTGGAGAACAGGCTGCGGGCCATCTCCGTCTCTTTTGTGGACAGAATCGGCACCTGCTCCGGAATATACGGCATAGGCTGCTGCGAGAGCGCCTGGAAGAAGCGCACCAGCTTACGGAGCTCGTTGTCCGAGAATGAGAACGTCGGCATGCGCACCTTCAAGTACGGACGCACGCCGTTGCGATTTGTGTCCGTCTCGCTCAGTGAAGGGTTCGATAAGAACCGTCGCAGCCACTCGGGGTCAACCCGCGCGCCCTCGGTTAGAAGCTTGGGCGGAAGCTGTTCAGGATTGTCGCGATACTGTGGCAAGGTCATCAGAATAGTTTTCTGGCCGGGGACGAACTGGTGGCACCCCATGCAGTTATATTTCTTGACGATCCACCAGCCTTCCTGGATGTCGTGCCGCGCATCGCCCGGTTTGTACTGGTAGCTCTGGGGCAGGGAACTCTCTTCGCTGCCCAGCAAGAATGTTGTTAGCGCCAGAATCTGCTCCTGGTTCAGGTGCAGATTTGGCATGCGGAGAACTTCGGTCTCCGACTTGTTCTTGCCCTTGTCGTAAACGTCAGGCTCGGCGAGCTTGTGCTCGAAGAAGCCCTTGTGGTCATACCAGGGATCTTTTGCCGGGCCATCGGGCAAGCGGGCCAAATCCTCTGGATTCGTGATCGGCTCTGCGTTCTTTCCGCCGCGCTGCGCGACTTCGGTGAAAAGAGCGAAATCAAGGCGTTCGATCGGCTTACTGCCTTCGAAGGTCAGCTCGGTTCCGATGCGGCCTTCATCCTCCATGCCGGAAATTTCATGACACCCGCCGCAACCGAAGTGGCGAACCCACTTCTTGCCTTCGTCCTTGAGACTGGCGTCATCCATGAACGCGGCGCTGGCATAATCGGATGGTTCCTTCCGCTTTTGAGTCATCAGGAAGGTGGCGACGTCCTGTGCGTCTTCGATGCTCAAACGCAGGCTGGGCATGACCGTCATGTTCTGCACTTGCAGTTCGTGACCGTCGTTGGGGCACTGGCTGTGCTGCAAGTCGAACTGATACGGCAGTCCTTTTTTCGCGTAATCCTCGGGGCTGATATCCTTCTTCTCGTATGGGCAATACGGACGCGTGCGCTGGCGGGCGTTGTGAATCCATCGCACGAGGTAGTCGTAGTTGGCCTTCTCGCCCTCGCGGGAGAGATTCGCCGCGAACGTTCCGCCGATCACCTGACTGCCTTCACCAATCGAATGGCAAGCGAGGCAGCCGCGGGTTTCTAAGAGTTCCTTACCGTGATCGGCATTGCCCGGCTTCTCCTTGGCCAACGGGTCAGTGAACGCAGATTGCCAGATGTACGCAGAAATGGCCTGAATCTGATGGTCGGTCAGGCGGAAATTCGGCATCTTGGTGGTTGGACGAAAATCGGTCGGCTTTTCTAACCAGATGGGAATCCAGTTTTTGTTCAGCTTGAGCCGGATGTCCTTGAGATTCGGTCCAACCTTCTTTTGATCCTGCATCAAGCTGTGCGATTGGAAATCAAGCTGCTGAATGCGCCCGTCGTCCTTGGAATTGGCAACTTTTAAGGCCACTGCTTTGTCGTTGAGCCGATTCGCTTCTTCGTTCGTCTCGGCGGCGTCGGCCTGCTTCATCAGGTAAGCCGCCTGCTTGAGATTGTTGATCTTTTCCTGCTCAAGCTGCTTGAGCTGCTGATTGAGCGTGTTCAGATCCTCTGGCTCTTTGTCGTAGCCTTCATAGCGATGGCAGCCCATGCAGCCCTTTTGGCGGAACAAGTTTTTGCCTTCGCTGATGGTCCAACCCACATCCCCGCTAACCAGGAACATGTCGGCGGAGTGACAGGTCTGGCAGCCGGCTTCGGCATTCTCGTTGGGAAACAGCGGCCAGAGCCAGTGCTCGTAATTTCCGTGAGCTTTCTCAATGCTGGTGGTGGCGCGGCCGTTGCCCTGATGGCATGGCGAGCAGCCGAATTTATCGGGATCGTGGATCTGCAGCAATCCGGGCTCGGGATGACTGGTGAAGGCCTGCGCGTATTCGTCGGGCTTTTTCTCGCCCTTCGCTGTCATGGAAGCTGCGGTCAACTTGAGCGGTTCGCGGATGCCCATGTGGCAGGATTCACAACGGTCCACGATGTTGGCGTCGGCAACGTTGATCTGAACGATCTGGGGGTCCCACTCCTCGGTCTTCTTCTTCAGGCCTTCGATCTGCGTGGGCGTCAAATCCACCATGTGTTCCGAAATGTAGGCCGACATCTTGGTGCTGGCCGCGGTGACGGGCTTGAGCACGTCGCCCAACTCTGCATTTAGCTTGGTGCGCTCGTCTTTAAGTGAGTTGTAGGTCTCTTCGAGCTGCGGGAAGTTGTATTTCTTCCTGCTGCCGTCGGGATACTCCACGGTCGCAACTTCGGCTTTATATTCTTTGATCTCGGACTGCTTCTTCTCCTTGCCTGATTTGTCGGGGTCGGTCTCCATTTCGTAATTCAGAGCGTTGACGTACGCGCGACGATCCGTGAATACGCTCTGCACAGCCAAGATTCTTGCGCTGAGATCGGCGATATGTTTCTGGAGGTCCTCTTTGCGCGGTTTTGCGGCGGCGGCTTGCTGCTCGTAGGCTTGTTCTAGTTGCTGATACTCCGTGTTCTTTGTGACATCTTTCTCGGATTTTTCGGATTTCGATTCGGCCGTTTTCAGGAATGAGGTGTACCGCTGCTTCCATTCGTTCTGAAAGGCCTTCCACGGGCGTTGGCCGTAGGCTTCATCCCACAACGCCCAGAAAAGCGTGGCCATGAGAATCACCATCGCGACCACGTAATAGAGCGCGTAGGATTTCGTTACTATCGGATCCTGCTCGGGGATAGGTTGTTCAGGCACCGACTCTCCCTTTCGTTAAACGTCCGTCGCCGGCGGTCAGCCTGGTGGCAGGAAAAAGCCAACCGGCCAATAACCGCCGCCGTTCACACATTAAACGCTCACACGTTAAACCAGGGCGTTATCCACACATACTTGATGTGCCACACCAAGCGCAGCATCATCTTCGCGGGCAGGGCTACCATCGTGAGCAAGAACACCATCATGATGGAGTACTGCAACAGACTCATCCGCTTGTAGTCTTTCGGGTTGTAACGGCGGAACAGCGCATGTACGATGAGTCCGCCGATCAGGTAATAGCCTCCGACCACGAGCGCGCCGAAAACCACCTTGGCCAGGTTTGAGGTAATGCCGAAAAGGTCCGGCAGGTCGCGGTTTACCTCGTAAATCAGGCGATTGTGATCCCAGGTTTGTCCCGGCCAGAACCATTGCCAGCCGGGGCCGCGAATAAACGTCCCAATGATGATCATCGAAACCCAGAGAAAGAGAAATCCGAAGAGAAAAGTTCCGATGCTGAACTTGCGCTGCTTCCAGGTGTAATACCCGCTGCCCAGGGGATTGGTGTCAATGTAGGGAATCGCCATCAGGCCGATGATGATCAGGGTAGGCATTACAACGCCAGCAATCCACGGGTCGAAGTACACCAGCATTTCCTGCAAACCAAGGAAGTACCACGGGGCCTTGGCAGGATTCATGGTCAAATTTGGATTCGATGGCTCTTCCAGCGGCGCGCTGAGTGTGATGGACCAAACCATCAATATGATGGTGACGATAATGGCGGCAAGAAACTCAACTCGCAAAAGAAATGGCCAGACGTGGATTTCCTTTTGCCATCCCGGACGGAACGGCCAGGTCTTGCGATGATGCGTCTTGGCCATCGCTGGATTGGTCTCGAGTTCGCCGATTAGTTCGTCGTTGGCCTTGGCCTGTTTCCAGGCTAGATAGCAGTAGAAACAAAGCAGCGGAATGAGGCCTACGATCGGTACGTTGTCAGGCGCGGAACAAATCTCCCAAAGTTGTCGCCAATCCATAAATTCTCCACAAACCATGCAGGACGGGTCTCGACCCGCCCTTCGGGATCACACCTGGCGGCGCGGCTTATCTGCCTCTTCCGTGAGCATCACAGGCGCCGGCCCCGAGATGCCGCCATCTTTCCTTACCCGCCAGAAGTGAACGATCATCAGCACCGACGCAACAATCGGAATGCCGATGCAGTGCCAGATATAAGAACGCAATAACGCGTTGGCATCCACGATCGAGCCGCCCAGCAGTCCGAAGCGCACATCGTTATATGGGGTCATGCCCAGCATTTTTCCGAATGGCCCTTCATGTCCAAGCAGTGGGGTCGCGCGGGCCATATTCGTGCCCACCGTGACGGCCCAGAATCCGAGTTGATCGTCTGGCAGCAGATAGCCCGTGAACGACAGCAGCAGCGTAAACACCAGGAGAAGCACGCCGATGTTCCAGTTGAATTCCCGTGGCTTCTTATATGACCCGGTCAGGAAGACGCGGAACATGTGCAGCCAGACCGCTATGACCATGAGGTGCGCGGCCCAGCGATGCATGTTACGCAGCAACTTGCCGAAGGGCACGTCGTGTTCGAGATACAAAACGTCTCGAAATGCCTGAACTTTCGACGGATGGTAATAGAACATCAGCAGCACGCCGGTCAGGGTCAGCACGATGAACAGATAAAATGTAATTCCGCCCATGCCCCAGGTGTAGCTGTAACGCACGGCATCGCGATTGATCTTGGCCGGGTGCAGATGCAGGAACACATTCGACAGCACCCCCAGGGCGCGATTGCGCGGAGTGTCGTCATGCTTGTGGCGGAAGATCGAAGTGTAAACCTGAGTCTTGGTCGGATCCTTCAGGCCCTCGATCTGCTCTTTTGCCTTCGCGGGCATGTCGGTCTTGAGCGACTGGACATCTTCCTTGACGCCAGCCTTGACCCGCTCGAGCAGACCCACGCGGTTGCCATTCTTTCCATTCCCGTTTTCCTCAGGCATTATCCCCTCTTCTTTGCTTGCCCTATGCCATTATTTCTTCGCTGCTAAATAAAACCTCGCAACCCTAGAGCCCAGATCTACACCGGCAAGAAAGCTCCGTCGTCGTTGAACTGGCTGGGCTGGCCTTTGGGCCACTGATATAGTCTCGAAACGTCCACGAGTATCTGTCCATCGGGAGCCTTTTCAATGCGTGCGCGATCCATGGGACGCGGTGCCGGGCCTTCGAAGTTAACGCCTTCACTGTCGTATCCGCTGCCATGGCATGGGCACTTGAATTTGTTTTCGCTCGGTTTCCAGTCCGGCGTGCAGCCGAGATGCGTGCACCGCGCGTAGATCACGAACAACCGATCTGGCGTGCGATCCACCCAGATGCGGTATTTCTGCTGGAACTTGGTATCCACCCCCAGACCGTATTCCTCGGGATATCCGATCTTAAAACTCGTTGCTGGTTCGAACAGGGTACGCGGCAAAAAGAAGCGGAAGAAGGCAAGGAACCAAGCCGTCAGAAATGCGCCGACTGTAGCCCACACCAGCCGCCGGCGTTGACGATTAATTTCGTTGTCCTCGGGACCGACCGAAGCGACCCCGCCTGCCGCGGCAGCTTTGGATGTTCCGACGGCTGGTGTGCCAACGTAGCTGGTGGATGCGCCGCTGCGGGCTACGGAAGCTGCTGCTGAGGCTGGTGCCTGCGCCGCGACCGCTGCTGCCGGGCGGGGAGCAGGAACTGCTCCAGGTGCCGCTGCAGGAGGCGCGGCTGCTGCCGCCGGTTCGCCGAGCAAGGCGGTGATCTCAGCCTCAGTTAGAGGAGGCAAACTTTTTCGCCCGCGTCGCGCCTGTTCGGCGGCGATGGCGGACTTGCTCCATTTCTTACCTTGCGCGACCCATTTAGCGACCTCCTCGCTGATTCCGGCCTGTGGCGGGCTAGACGCAGGGGAAGCCGTCGGCGCAGCTACAGGAGGAACTGACGCCGCCGCGGGCGCGACCTCGGCAGCGGCAGCGACTGGCATCCCGTCGCCCTGTTCCCACGACATCGGCACGCCGGCCTTCAGCGCTTCGATGTCCGCATCGGCGAGCATTGGGAGACCTTTGCGCTGGCGATAGGCTTGCTCCATCCCGATGACCGAGTTGTTAAGCGCCTTCCGCGGCCACGGCGGTAAGTGCCCAAGAATGCCGGTTGCCTGATCTGCCATCCGTACTCACCCTATGATGGTAAAGATTATGATGTCCATCTTACATGCTTCTTATTGCGCTGCCAGATACTCCGCGTGACGCTCCTGCACTCCATCCATTCCCGCCGCCGACATCACGAGGTCAGCCAGAGCCGCGATAAACAGCGGGGAATCGTTCAATCCTGCCGTCATCTCAAAGCGCTTAATGCCGAGAGCGGCGGCTTCCGCGCGCGCCTCGTGTTCGATTTCTCCCAGCGTTTCCACGTGATCGGAAACAAACGAAATGGGAACGACACAGACTTCTTTGACGTTTTCTTTCCCCAGGGTGCGCAAGGTGTTATGCAAAGAAGGCTGCAGCCACTTGCTGGCGCCCACTTTGCTCTGATAGCAAAGACGATTGCGATTCAACCAATTGCCACGCTGCATCAGGAGTTCAACGGTTTCTTCGATCTGCTGCTGGTAGGGATCGCCTCTTTCGATCACACTGAGTGGAACGCTGTGCGCACTGAATACGATCTCGGGTCGGCCGGGGTTGGGAAAGCGCGCAAGGGCCTCATCTACTCTGAATGCCAATGCGTCGAGATAACGTTCGTTGCGATAAAAGGGATCTACGCAATGCACCGGAAGATCGTGGTGGAACAGCCGCCGCCATTCGTTAAGGCTGCTTCCGGTCGTCGTGCTCGAGTACTGCGGATAAAGCGGGAGCAGGACGACCTCGTCGCATTGCGCGGCGCGAAGTTGCTTGATGGCTTCGGCAGTAAACGGGTGCCAATAGCGCATAGCCACGAAGCAGTGGGCGTCCATGCCTGACTTCCTCAATTCCATCTGCAACGCGCGGGCTTGCTGCTCGGTAAAGCGCCGGATGGGCGATCCTCCGCCGATGGAGGAATAATGACGCTGAACCTTTCTGGCGCGGGTGCTGGAAATCAGCTTGGCGAGGGGTTTTCTGCCGATGCGGGCGAAGGGGAAGTCAATAATATCGGGGTCGCAAAAAAGATTAAAAAGGAATGGTTCTATCGCTTCCAGCGTGTCGGGTCCGCCGAGCTGAAAGAGTACCACCCCAAGACGCCGTGTTGTGTAAGCCATCCTCCGGATTCCTTGCAGCGAAAGGGATGTTAACTCAAATGCGAACAGCGGGTCAATGGCGAAGGAAAAAGATTACCCAAAGAAATGAGAAATATTGATCGAGTAAATCACACGATTCAATCGGAAGAGCGACGGTCGGAAAAGCAGACCTAAGTTCCGGACATCGGAGCTGCGGTTTCGTTCTAGGACTCCGTCTGCATCGCTTCAATGATGTGGTCTGCGAACTGCGAGGTTCCCGCCTTCCCTCCGACGTCGCGGGTCAGTTTGTCGCGGTCGCGATAAACCTTTTCCAGAGCATTGCGAATTTTGGTTGAGGCCTCGAACTCGCCAAGATGACGCAGCATAAGCAGGCTCGAGCGGATGAGGGCGGTGGGGTTGGCAATGTCTTTGCCTGCGATATCTGGAGCCGAGCCGTGAACCGCTTCAAAAATTGCGCAATGGTCACCGAGGTTCGCGCTGGGCACGAATCCCAATCCGCCAACGAAGGCCGCGCACAAATCGGAAATGATGTCCCCATAGAGGTTCTCCATGACCAGCATGTCGTACTGGTAGGGATTCATGACCAGTTGCATACAGGTGTTATCCACGATGTGCTCGCCGTAAAAAATCTCGGGATAGTCTTGCGCAACAGCTCGCGCGCATTTCAGGAACAATCCATCTGAAAGCTTCATGATGTTGGCCTTGTGGATGGCGTGAATCTTCTTGCGCTTGTTCTTGCGGGCATATTCGAAGGCGAAACGGGCAATGCGGGTGGAGGCCTTTTCAGTGATGATCTTCAGGCTCTCGACCACTCCCGGAACAACTTCGTGCTCCAGACCGGAATATAGGCTCTCGGTGTTCTCACGGACGATGATCAGGTCCACGTCCGGGTAGCGCGTGGGAATGTGAGGCAAATTGCGGATGGGGCGAAAATTCGCGTAAAGCTCGAACTTCTTTCGCAAAGCTACATTAATGCTGGCAAATCCACCGCCCACGGGCGTGGTGACCGGACCTTTCAGGCCGACATGGGTGCGCTCAATGGATTCGATGAGTTCCTTGGGAATGTATTCCTGATACTTCTCATAGGCCTCGGCGCCAGCCGCGAAAGTTTCCCATTCGAACTTGACGCCGGTCGCTTCGATGATGCGCAGCGTGGCTCGCGTGACCTCGGGACCAATGCCGTCGCCGGGGATGAGAGTGGCTTTGTGCGCCATGGCAGTCGCGTTTGTATTCATCGGCGGGAACACCGAACGGCTTCATTTCGCGCATGAAACTCGCGACAGGTAATTCTGAGCATTCAGTTGATCTTGGCTGCGGTCTTGCTGCGAACCTCCGGCGCGTCCTTGGTTTTCAGCAGATCTTTCAGCTCCGTCATGAATTCCTGTACATCCTTGAAATCGAGGTACACGGAGGCGAAGCGCACATAGGCCACTTTGTCGTAGCGTCGGAGGCGATTCATTATGAGTTCGCCCAATTCGCTGGTCTTGCGCTCGCGTTCCGCCGATTCGATGACGAACGATTCCGCCTCGTTCACGATCTGCTCCAGTTTGCTGATGGGAACGGGGCGCTTTTCGCAGGCCCTCAACAAGCCGTTCAAAACTTTCTGGCGATCGAATTTCTCGCGCCGACCATCTTTCTTGACCACCATGTAGGGGATCTCGTCAATACGCTCGTAGGTGGTGAATCGCTTACCGCACTTGAGACACTCGCGTCGTCGGCGGATGGATTCAGCTTCCTTGCTTTCGCGCGAATCCACCACTTTGTCGTTGGCAAAGCCGCAAAATGGGCACTTCATGGTATTTAGGGATGAACTAGAGATTGTAGCAGGGAGGGCTGCAGACAAGCCCTTCTTGGCTCCAGCCACTGCGCGAAAACCGGAGCTCGCATGGGGAGGGTGCCACCTAGTTCGCTAGAATGGGCTTGTGACTAGGAGCACAACTTGCGGACTTGCTCGAGCGTAGCTGTTTGCATTCTTCTAGCATTTGCGGCAAGAGCACAAGACGAAGCCATTAAGGTCTCGCTTTCCGATAAAGCTCCGAGCTTCGTCCGGCTTACGCCTGACAAGATCGATTTCGGCTCCCAGCCCGTCGGAGTCGCTGGCCAACCGACGAGCGCCACCCTGACCAACACAGGCAATTCACGTTTAACGATTAGCGACATCACTGTCTCGGGAATCGACTTTACGGAAACTAACACTTGTCCATCTAGCCTGGCCGCCGGCGCCGAATGCGCCATCGAAGTTACTTTCAAACCCGCCACCGACGAACCACGGTTCGGAACCGTTATTATTTCTGATTCCGACCCTCGCAGCCCTCACATGCTGTTGCTTAGCGGAACAGGGCAGTGAAGGCTGGTTTCAACCCACCTCTTCTTTTCGGCATCTTCTCTTTGACTTCAGCGGCTAGCGGGTGGCACGATGCCGTTCATTCTTAAATACTCGACCATCTGCCCGTAATGGTCGAAGCAATGGCCCACAACGAGAGTGGCAAGTCCCAGGCGCGATGTTGTTCCCTGGCCAAAGGGACTTTTGACGGAGCCCGCGGCATTCTCGGCATTGATGCTCGCCACCGCTTTGTGCACGTAGGCGAAAGAGTCTTTCAAGAACTTCGTGATATCAGCCTTGGTTTTGATGGCATCCGGCCCGTTCTCACTCCCGAGCTCCACCGGCGGTTTCTCTCCTAGAATCGCCGCGCCAATCAGATAGTTCACCGCGGCCACGTGCTTTACCTGCTGCTCAAAAGTCCGCACTCCTTTGAATTCTCCACTGGTTGGTGCGAACGAATATTTATCTTCCGGCATGGCATCAGCGGCGGGCACGAATTCACCTTCTACGCCGGCAACTGAACGATCCAGAATTTGAGTTAGAGTTCGGTGCTCCTCGGGCTTGGCAGTTTGAGACAAAGCAAACGAAGAGCACAGCAGCAACAACAGGAATGCGAAGAGGCATTTCGTTTTTGTCATGAGAGATCTCCTGAGTGAATGTTGGACATAAACCTCGCGCCAGTTTCAATCCCGCACGACGGCGGGTGCGTATTTTAGTTCCTGCGAGGCCAGCGGATAATGCCGAACCGTAAACAAACCGCCTACGAGAGCGACAGCTGAATATAACAGAGCCGTAGGAATTCCAATCCTCGTTGCCAGCGCTCCCCAGGCTGCGCTGCCCAACGCCATCCCTCCTTGCAGCACCAGGAGGTACATGGACAACGATCTGGCGCGCAGTCCTGACGGTGACATAGTCTGCGCCGCCACGTTTAGACAAGCCAGAATTCCGATCCACGCCGTGCCGCTCACAAACAATATCAGACTCAGCCAGTCGAAGCTCTGTACCCGTCCGGCGAGGAGCGTCATGGCAGCAAAAATGACGATGGCGCACGCCACCAGTCCGTCCACCGAAACTCGGCCGCGGAGCTTGGCCAGCACAGCGGCACCGGCCAATGCGCCCAAACCAAACGACCCCAGCAGCAATCCATACCCGGTCGCGCCATGCGGACGGGCAATGATGGGCAGCAAAGCCAGCAGGGAGCTGGCCGCCAGGCTGAAGGCTCCGGTCCGAATGAGCACACAACGCGCCAGCGAAGAGCCGCGCACGTGCCGCATCCCTGCCCACATAGCGTCCATAACTCGGCCCGTCTCCACGTCCTCGAGATGTGGCCGCTTCCAGCGGTACAGAAAGAAAATCACGCCGAAAAATGACGCCGCATTGAGCAGAAATGCGACCCCTGAACTGGTAGCCGCGATGACCACGCCCCCAATCGCTGGACCCACCGCCCGCGCCACGTTGAAGCCGACTGAATTGAGCGCCACTCCCGCTGCGTGCCGCTCAGAGGAAACAATTTCTGGAGTAATGGCCTGCCAGGCGGGATCGTTCATCACCGCGCCGAGCCCCAGCACGAAAGTGAAGGCGAGCAGAATCCAGGGCGTGATCTGGCCAAGCAGCGTAAAAACTCCCAGCAGGGCGGAAGCCAGCACCATCCAGCTTTGCGTGATCAGCAAAAAACGCCGACGGTCCACCATGTCTGCCAGCGCTCCTGCAGGCAGAATCACCAGGAAGACAGGCATTGTACTGGCAGCTTGTACCAGGCTGACCATCAGCGGTGACATGGTGAGCTGGGTCATTAGCCAGCCGGTGCCCACGTTTTGCATCCAAGTTCCGGTGTACGAAATGACAGCCGCAACCCAGAGCGAGCGGAACAACGGCTCGTGCAATGGGGACCACGCCGAGGTGTCAACGCTTGCGGGCAAACTCTCCGGCATTTTCAGAGCCTCGGCCATGATCAGATACCGGGAACCTCTCTGACCGTTGCCGCGACCGCAAACGGCCACTCCCGATTGCGCCATGCCCGCAGCATGTAGATCACGATTCCCGTAATCAGAATCACTGCCGCGTAGCGGATTTCCGTGACAGAGTTTGTGCGGGAGATCAAGATAAAAACAAACCCGAGCGACGCAAGTAAAGCTGGGAGAGGATAGAGCCACATGCGAAATGGGCGCGCGAGGTCAGGACGGCGGACACGAAGCACGATCAGCCCGATTGCCTGAAGCAAAAACTGCAAGGTGATGCGAATGACCACCAGCGCCGCGATTACGTCCGCGAGCCGTAGAAAGCAGCACAGCATAGCGACAACGGCTAACGCGATTAACGACACATAAGGAAATCTACCCGTCGGATGAACGCGCGCAAATGCTTTGAAGTAACTCCCGTCGCAGGCCGCCGCGTAAGGCACACGAGAGTAGCCGAGCATCAGGGAGAAGACCGAAGCAAAGGCCGTCCACATTACAAGCACCGTCGCCAGATTCGCCGCCCAAGGTCCATAAATCCTGCGCATGAAAATCGAGACGACATACAGACCGCTGTTCGATTGCCCCGTCCGCATCATCTCTTGCCACGGAACCACGCCCAGAACGCTGATGTTCATCACCACGTATAGACAGGCCACCAGAAAAATGGATAGCAGCAGCGCGCGCGGGATGGTCTTTCCCGGATCTTTCACTTCATCGCCGAGAAAACATACGTTGTAATAGCCCCAATAGTCATAGGTCGCAATCAGCATGGCTGAGCCGAGCCCGAGAAAGAAGTTCTGTGAAAGGGCAAATGCACCGGGGGGAAAGCTGAAGGCACGGGAGGCATCGAAGTGACTCAGTCCGGCGATGACGATCCATCCAATCGTCCCAAGGACGCCGAATAAAAACACCTTCGACATCCATCCGATGCTGGTGATTTTGCGATACAGCAGCGTCAGGGTCAGGAGCACCGCTCCGATGGCTACAAAGGTAGCTCCAGAAACCAGCCAACTGAATTG
>Ga0187817_10000071_pt1 | contig 31545 bp, 22 predicted proteins | sample NC_wetland_sal_i_17_FD_132431 | JGI IMG/M metagenome (GOLD analysis project Ga0187817, IMG submission 132431) | Wetland sediment microbial communities from Neuse River Estuary, North Carolina, USA - SO4_2 | ecosystem: Environmental > Aquatic > Freshwater > Wetlands > Sediment | place: USA... | reverse complement strand
GGTCTGCGTGTACGAAAGTTGTGCGCTCGGCCAACAGAATTTAACCTATCGCTACGCTGCCGCTAGATAGATGTACCGCAGCACGAACAAGATCGTGAGTATCCAGATGAGCGCGTTGATCTCCCGAATCTTTCCCGCCGCAATCTTTACGACCGTATAGGAGATCAGACCGAGGCTCAGGCCGGTTGCGATGCTGAAAGTGAGAGGCGTTGCCAACATCGTGATAAACGCCGGGACTGCTTCACTGAAATCCTGCCAGGCGATTTGTGCGATCGATTGTGTCATCAGCACGCCGACAAGAATTAGCGCGGGAGCCGTCGCGTACGCAGGAATCGCAGTGGCTAGCGGTGAGCAGAACGTCGCGAGCAGGAAGAGAGCAGCGACTGCAACGTTGCTCAATCCCGTTCGCGCCCCGGCGGCGACTCCTGCAGCGCTCTCAATGTAACTCGTCACCGTGGACGTTCCCGTCAAGGCGCCAACAACTGTGCCCACACCGTCCGCCACCAGAATCCGGCCTGCGCGAGGTATCTTGCCGTCTTTAACGAAGCCGCCCTGCTCGCACACTCCGACGAGAGTGCCGACGTTGTCGAAAAGATCGACAAATAGGAACGCGAACAGAATTTCGAGTAAGCCGAGATGGGCAGCACCGCGAAAGTCCAACTGTAAGAACGTGGATGAAGGGTGCGGTATCGAGAAGATCGCGGTTGGCCGGTGCGTGATTCCCCGAAGAATTCCGAGAAGTGTCGTACCAAAGATGCCGATCAGGATGGCACCGTGGAGCTTTCGAGACATCAGGATCAGAGTCAAGGCAAGGCCGAAGCAGGCGGTCTGCACGTCTTTATCAGCGAAGCTACCCAGGCCCACAAACGTATCTGGATTGGCCACAACCAGCTTTGCGTTCCGCAAGCCAACAAACGCAATGAACATCCCAATACCCGCAGCCGTCGAGTGCTTCAGACAGTCGGGAATGCCGTTGACAATCTGTTCGCGGACGCGAGTCACAGTCAGCACAAGGAAAAGCACACCGGAACAAAAGACCACCGCCAGCGCGGTACGCCAGGGAACGTGCATCGCGATGCAAACCGAATAAGTGAAGTAGGCGTTCAGCGACATCCCCGGAGCCAGTGCGATGGGATAGTTGGCATACAGCCCCATCACCAGCGTGGCCACCGCCGCAGACATACAGGTCGCAAAGACGACGCCATCCGCCGGCATCCCCGCCTTGGCGAGAATCTGGGGATTCACGACAACGATGTAGGCCATGGTCACGAAAGTCGTGAGACCGCCCAGCATCTCCTGCCTCACGGAAGTCTGGTTTTCGGTGAGTCTGAAATAGCGATCGATCAATCGTCCTCCATAGACCTGCGACTCGCGGGTACTCGAAACGATTCAATACTCTATTTTGTTTGGCTTGTTTTCCCAGGCACGAAACGCCGCCAACGCTTCTTCCCGCATCATCTGAATCATCGGAATTTTGCGCCGGGAATGCGGTTGTACGATCTCGCTATAAATCAGGGAATCGTCGAATCCAATCCTTGAGGCGTCAGCATCGGCATTGGCAAAGTAGACCTTCGATAGGCGGGCCCAATAGATTGCCCCCAGACACATGGGACACGGTTCACAGGAAGTGTAGATTTCGCAGCCCTCCAGATCGAACACTCCAAGCTTCTTGCAGGCGGCGCGGATGGCGAGGACCTCCGCATGCGCGGTGGGATCATTAGTAGAGGTGACTTGGTTGGCGGCTTCGGCGACAATCTCGCCGTCTTTCACCACCACCGCACCAAAAGGTCCGCCGCGTCCGGAGTGGACGTTATCGATGGAAAGCTGAATGGCGCGAGCCATGAAAGGATTGTCCATGTGTTGGCTCTGTCTATGCGTACTCGTGAAGGGCCGCTGGCGTCAGCAACCCGCGAACCCGCAACTCAGTCGACATGGACTCTTTCGCAGCCGCTTCGCTGAGAAGCGAGTATAAGCTGGACTCGGAATTTCGTAAAATGCTGATTTAATCGTGTAGTTGCACAGGACGTGAGGAGCTGAAATCTTGGATTTGCAGGCCTTCGTTGCCCAGCGAGTGGTCACTCCTGAGGGGGTACGCCCAGCAGCCGTCCTCGTGGACGGAGAGAGGATCCAAGCGGTCGTCTCTCCCGAGCAAGTAACCGATCGATACAAAATCCACGATTTCGGCGATGCGGCCATCCTTCCTGGACTCGTCGATTCTCATGTGCACATCAACGATCCCGGCCGCTCGGAATGGGAAGGCTTCGAAACCGCGACGCGCGCTGCGGCGGCAGGAGGCTACACGCTGCTCGTCGATATGCCCCTGAACTGTCTTCCAGCGACAACTACAGTCGCCGCCCTGAAAGCGAAGCGTGAGGCAGCGCGGGGTAAATGCCATGTCGACTGGGCGGCCTGGGGAGGCGTGATCCACAACAACCAAGGTGACATCGAAGCGCTAGCTGCCGACGGAGTTCCCGGTTTTAAGTGTTTTCTGATCGACCCGGGAATCGATGGTTTCACCATGGCTACGGAGCAACAGTTGCGCCTGGCTCTCCCGCATGTTGCCCGGACGGGGCTGCCGCTCTTGGTTCATGCGGAACTCGCAGACCCGATTGAGCGAGCCACCGCCGCTCTGGCCAACGCGGATTGGAGCCGCTACTCCACGTATCTCCAGTCGCGGCCGGACGAGGCGGAACTGGCGGCCATCCGGCTGATGCTGTCGTTATGCCGGGAATACGGCTTTCGCCTGCACATCGTCCATCTCTCCTCCGGCCAAGCACTTCCCGAGCTACGCGCAGCACGCGCCGAAGGGCTGCCAGTAAGCGTGGAGACCTGTCCGCACTATTTGCACCTGTCCGCTGAAACAATCGCGAACGGAGCCACGCTGAGCAAGTGCGCACCGCCGATCCGCGCCCGTGAAAATCGCGAAAAGCTATGGGAGGGCCTCAGAGATAGAACGATCGACCTTGTGGTTACCGACCACTCGCCCTGTCCGCCTGCCATGAAGCGCCTCCCTGAAGGCAACTTCCGCACGGCTTGGGGCGGAATTGCGAGCCTTTCCGTAGCACTGCCGCTGATGTGGACTGAGGCCAGCCAACGAGGATTCACGTTGCTCGATCTGGTGCGGTGGATGGCAGCCGGGCCGGCTCGACTTGCTGGTTGCGAGACGCGCAAGGGTCGCATTGCCGCTGGCCATGACGCGGATTTCGTTGTCTTTGAACCCGACCGCGAATTTACTGTGACGGAAGATAGGTTGCACTACCGCCATCCTGTGTCTCCATACTTGGGAGAGGTCCTCCGCGGGGTGGTGCAAGCCACCTATCTGCGAGGGAACCCTGTCTTCGCAGATGGAGCTTTCCCGACCGATCCCGCTGGGCGGGAGTACACCACAAATCAGAACAGTCGATCGGCGCCATAAGCTTTTTCTATCTGGCTCCGCGCAGACTTCCCTGCCATTGTTCGCCGGTCTGTCATACACTATCCCATCCCCGAATCTCTGCGGCTCGACTAGGCCGCGAGACTTGGGGATACTTTCGAACCCTTTGATGTCATGAATGCTGATCCCATCGTCGGTAAGTCCGTTCCGCGCAAGGAAGGGCGCGACAAGGTGACCGGACGGTCCCAGTATGTCGACGACATGACTCTGCCCAATATGCTCTTCGGAGCAACCGTTCGCAGCCAGATTCCTCGCGGCCGAATCAAGAAGATCACGTTCGGTCCGGACATTGCCTGGGATGAATTCGTCGTGGTATCGGCCAACGATATTCCTGGCAAGAACTGCATCTCGCTGATCGGCGACGATCAGCCCTGTCTGGCCACTGAGTTCGTGAATCATCCGGAGGAACCAATCCTGCTGTTGGCTCATCCCGACCGCCATCTGCTCCCGACGGCGGTTCAAGCGGTCTCCATCGAATACGATCCTTTGCCAGCCATCTTCACGATTGACGAAAGTGAGCGCTGCACACAAGTCATTTGGGGCGAGAACAACGTTTTCAAGACGTACCTGATCGAGAAAGGCGATCTCGACAGCGTTTGGGAAAAGGCCGGCTACATCGTGGAAGGCGAGTATACGACCGGCGCTCAGGAGCAGCTTTACATCGAGAACAATGGGATGATTGCCGCCTTTGACCCGGCACACGGGATCACGGTGTGGGGCTCGCTGCAGTGTCCTTATTACATTCATAAGGCGCTCATGGCGCTCTGCAACTTGCCGGCGGAAAAAGTTCGCGTGGTGCAGATGGAGACCGGAGGCGCCTTCGGAGGCAAGGAGGATTATCCGTCGATGATCGCCGCACACGCCGCGCTGTTGGCGATCAAATCCGGTAGGCCCGTAAAAATCATTTATGACCGCCTCGAAGACATGGTGGCGACTACCAAGCGGCATCCCTCGCGCACCCGCCATCGGACCGCCGTCAGCCGCGACGGAAAGATACTCGGGGGAGAAATCGACTTCACGATTGATGGCGGCGCGTATGCCACCTTGTCCTCGGTAGTCCTTTCCCGCGGGGCAATTCACGCGGGCGGGCCGTACTATTGGCCGAGTGTTCGTATCCGCGCTAAGGCGGTCGCCACCAACGCACCGCCCCATGGAGCGTTCCGTGGCTTTGGCGCGCCTCAGAGTTTGTTTGCCATGGAGCGGCACATGGACCGCATCGCGCAAACCGTAGGTCTTTCCCCGGTCGAGATCCGGCGCCGCAATTTTCTACAACCAGGACAGGCCACGACAACAGAACAGGTCGTGCGTGAGCCGATCGATCTGGGCAAGTTGCTGGACCGAGCATTGGAGATTTCCGACTACCACGCGAAGAGACAGAGTTTCGCGTCCCGGCATCAGGTCGGTACATTCAGAAAGGGCATGGGTATTGCTGCTTTTCTGCACGGCGCTGGATTCACCGGATCGGGTGAGCGTTACCTGAGTTCAGTTGTTGGAGTAGAAGGTTGCGCTGACGGCAGTGTTCGCGTGCTGGTTTCGAGCACCGAGTTTGGCCAGGGAACGAAAACCGTTCTGAGCCAGATTGCGGCCGAGGCTCTCGGCCTGCCCTACGAAAACGTGATCGTAGCTCAACCAGATACTTTCGAAGTGCCCAATAGTGGCCCCACTGTGGCATCTCGCACCGTGATGGTGGTGGGAAGCCTGGTAAAGTCTGCCGCTCTTGGAATTGCACAGATTTTGATTTCCTCCAACTTGCTGCGCGAAGGCTATTCGCCGGATGAGTTCCGCGCGGCCTGCAGGCAACATGTCTCCAAGCATGGCCAGTTCCGTTGCTGGTCGCGCTACGAGGCCCCCGCCGGCATTTTCTGGGACGACGAAAAGTATCGGGGAGAAGCTTATGCTGCTTTTGCCTGGGCCGTTTACATCGCCGAAGTCACGGTTGACCTTACGACATACAGCGTATCGGTCGACGACTTCGTTGCGCTTCAGGAGGTCGGAAGAGTTCTGCATCCACTCTTAGCGCGGGGACAGATCATCGGTGGTGTCGCTCAGGGAATTGGATTCAGCCTTTATGAAAAAGTAGTTTGGCAGAACGGGCGCATGCAGAACGGCCAGATGACCAACTACATCATGCCAACATCGAGCGATCTGCCGCCTATCCGCGTGTTCTTTGAGGAGCTAGGGAATGTCCACGGAGCGTATGGAGCGAAGGGCATCGGCGAACTTCCGATGGACGGTCCAGCTCCGGCCGTTGTTAACGCTGTGGAAGATGCTCTCGGGACTCGTTTCGATTCCATACCCCTGCTTCCCGAAGAGATCATGGACGCGCTTCTCGACCCGTCCCGGCAGAACGATGCAACTCTTTCTTGCGAGGGCCGATGAGCGATTCTCGCGGAGGCAGCGACAAACTAGAAATTTCATTCACCGTCAACGGTGAGCCCAAGAAGGTGCGCTCATATCCGATGGAGCGTCTGCTCGACGTTTTGAGATTGGGACTTGGACTGACCGGAGCGAAGGAAGGCTGCGGAGAAGGCGAGTGCGGCTCCTGCTCCGTCTTGATGGATGGCACGCTCGTGAATAGCTGTCTGGTGCCCGCTCTTCAAGCAGCTGGCACGAGCATCGTCACGATTGAAGGATTGGCGCACGGCGAAAGGCTGCACGTCTTGCAGGAGGCGTTTCTGGAATGCGGCGGTGCACAATGCGGCATCTGCACGCCTGGGATGATTCTCGCCGCTCTCCATTTGCTAAATCAAAAGCCTGAGCCAACGATCGAAAACATCCGGGAAGGGTTTTCCGGCAATCTCTGCCGGTGCACGGGCTACAGCCAGATTCTTGAAGCGGTGGCAGAAGCGGCGCGGCGCAGGTCGACTGCATGAGATCGAATCCGTCGGAGTACGAAATGGTCGCGCCCGGCAGCTTGCAAGCTATCGTCTCACTGCTGGCGAAAGAGCCCGGCACATGGCTTCCGATTGCCGGCGGCACTGACGTGATGGTGCAATATGCCGCTGGCAAACTGCCGGCGCGAAAGCTGGTCAGCATTTGGAACCTCCCGGAGTTGCGGCGCACTGAAGTCGATACGAGCGAGATTCGCATTGGAGCGGGGTGCACCTACACCGACCTACGCCAGCACGATGTCGTGGGACTCGAGTTCCCTCTCTTGACTACTGCCGCCCGCTGGACCGGAGGAATTGCCAACCAGAATCGAGGGACGATCGGTGGCAACATCGTCAACGCTTCGCCCGCAGCCGACTCTCTCCCTGCCCTGCTCGTTTACGAAGCGGAAGTAATTTTGGTATCGGTCCGCGGCGAGCGCCGCGTGCCTTATGTTTCGTTCCACACAGGTTATAAGAGGACTCTGCTGGCGCCCGACGAGCTGATTCGGGCCGTGTGCCTGCCTCGGCAGTTCTCGGGTTATGTCAGCCATGCCCGCAAAGTTGGAGCTCGCAACGCTCAGGCGATTTCCAAAGTTTGCATCGCCGCTCTCGGCCGGCTTCGGAACGGTTTGACCGAAGATGTGAGAATCGCATTGGGGAGTGTCGCGCCGGTTCCGCTTCGCCTGCGGGAAACTGAACGAGTCGTGAAGGGACGATCGATCGATTCTGATTTATTGCGAGCGGCGAGAAAGGCTGCTACGGACGAAATCCACCCGATCGACGACATTCGCTCGACGGCGAGGTATCGCCGGGCAGTGGCAGGCAATCTGGTGGTCGAGTTCCTGAATCGTCTCAGTTCTGAGCAAGTAGCTGCTAATCGCAACGAGGTATCGAGCATTCTGGCGCAGTGGAATGACCTCTCGACCGACGATGCCATTAGCGCGATTCTTCCATGCTGCGGTTCGAGGGCCTGGGCGCAAGGCGTTGTCGCCCGAAGGCCGTTTGCGGACTTGGATGCGCTGCTGGCCGCGTCGAACGAAATATGGCGCAGCCTCGAGCCATCAGCTTGGATGGAAGCGTTCAACAGTCATCCGCGAATCGGCGAGTCGCGCGCGCCACAGCCCTCGTCGACCCAATCCGTTGCTTGGTCAGCACACGAGCAGCGGCAAGTATCCGAGGCTGACGTTGCGGTAAAGGCAGCTCTGACGGATGCCAATCGGCTATACGAGCAGCGTTTCCACCGCACTTTTATCGTTTGCGCCACCGGCAAGCCAGCTTCGGAGATTCTGGAGATTCTTGAACGGCGCCTCAACAACGACGCAGACGCCGAACTTCACGAAGCGGCCGAGCAGCAACGGCAGATTACCGAAATCCGGCTAAGGAAATGGCTCCAACCATGAAGCGAATTTCGACTCACATTCTGGACCTCACGCACGGCAAGCCCGCGACCGCCGTGCCCGTGCGATTGGAAAAACAGAACCCTACCGGAGATTGGCGATTGTTGACCTCAGCCCGCACCGACGAAGACGGCCGATGCCCGCAGTTGCTGTCCGAGGGCGAAGATCTCTCCGCCGGGGTCTATCGTTTGATTTTTGACACCGGGAGTTATTTCGCGAGACAGAAAGTCGATGCTCTCTATCCAGTAGTGGAAGTCGTGTTCCTGGTGCGTCAAGGCGAATCGCATTTTCACATTCCGCTGCTTTTAAGCCCGAACGGATATTCAACCTACCGCGGCAGCTGAGCGGCAACGTTACTCCGATGGAGTCGATAAAGTGACCTCGTCAATCCGCGAATGGTTGAACCTGCTGGTGCGCTGGACTCATGTCTTCGCTGCAATCATGTGGGTGGGCCAAACGTACTATTTCACATGGCTGGACGGGCAATTCAACAGGCTCGCCAAGAAGGCGGCGACGGATGGCACCACTCCATCGATATGGATGGTGCACAGCGGCGGCTTCTACACTGTCGACCAACAGAAGGCCCTCAAGGTCGCTCCGGAGCAGGTCCATTGGTTTCGCTGGGAAGCGCTCATGACCTGGCTCAGCGGAATGGTTCTGTTGGGACTGGTCTACTACTCCAGCAGCGGACTCGTCGATCCTGATGTTGCGGCTATCTCGCAAGCGAGCGCAATTGCCATCGGACTCGCGGTACTGGTGGGAGGTTGGATCGTCTACGATCTGGCGCTGCGGTCGCCGTTGGGCCAGACAGAGAGCGGATTCGCTCTGTTCTCTCTGGTCATGATTGCCGTGCTCTCATGGGGACTGACGCATTTATTCAGCGGACGTGCAGCCTATATTCACGTCGGTGCGGTCTTCGGAACCATCATGTCCGCCAACGTTTGGTTCCGGATCCTCCCGTCCCAGCGCAAGATGATTGCGGCGGCGGCGGCCGGGCAGGCATTCGATGCTTCACTGAGCGCGCAAGCCAAGCTCCGATCCAAACACAATACTTTCATGGCGATTCCCGTTGTCTTTATCATGATCAGCAATCACTTTCCGGTCGCCACCTATGGGAACAACTACAGCTGGGAGGTTTTGGTTGCGCTCGTTCTTCTCGGCTCGGTGGCAGCGAAGGTGATACGGGAGTCCTGAGCGCCTGCCATAAGCGGGCCGTCGAAAATTCAGACTGAGATCCAGTGCAAACCACCGAGATCACAACGCGAGCGGCCGAAGTCATCCAACGGTGCCTGAAGCTTGCGTCGTTTTCCGAGGACCCGGGCAGCACGCGCCGAACATTTCTCTCGGCTCCGATGCACAAGTGCCACCAGGAAATCGTGCGTTGGATGAAACCTCTTGGTGCCCAAATGCGAATCGATGCCGCCGGCAATTTGCGTGGAGTATATCCGGCTGCACAACTGAACGCTCCGCGTCTCCTGATCGGTTCGCACCTCGATACAGTTCCGAACGCGGGCGCCTACGACGGAATCCTTGGGGTTGTGCTCGCGGTCGCTCTGCTGGAAGAACTCGGGGGACGGCGACTTCCTTTTGCAATCGAGGTGGTGGGTTTTTCCGAGGAGGAAGGAGTACGATTTGGCACGCCATTCATCGGTAGCCGCGCATTAGTTGGCAGGCTCGACGCAGAACTACTCGGTGTCGTCGATGCTCACGGAGTCCCGGTGCGAAAAGCAATTGAAGATTTTGGACTGAATCCCAACGAGATTTCTCAGGCCGAGTTGCAAGGCAACGCCATTGGCTACCTTGAGTTTCATATCGAGCAGGGACCGGTTCTCGAAAGATTGAATCTTCCACTTGCAGCGGTGGAAGGCATTGCAGGACAGAGCCGGTTGGAGTTCACATTCCAGGGCCATGCCAACCATGCCGGAACAACGCCAATGCATCTGCGAAGAGATGCGATCGCCGGCGCAGCGGAGTGGATCGGCCTGGTCGAACGGTCGGCCCTGGAAGTCCCCGGCTTGGTGGCAACGGTCGGGAAAATCGAAGCGAAACCGGGTGCAACCAATGTTATCGCTGGGGAGGTGCATCTGACACTCGACGTTCGCCACATCTCCGATGAGACTCGCACTCGTGCCGCGGACGATTTTACCCGCCGAGCCCAGGAGATTGCTGCCCATCGCGGATTGAAAGTCCGAGAGAGTCTCACGTTGAGCCAGCCCGCGGTCGCCATGGACCCAATCCTCGTTGGGGAGATCGAACAAGCTATCTCCAAGACGGGATGCACGCCGCACCGGATGGTGAGCGGTGCAGGTCACGATGCCATGATCCTGGCGGAACGAGTTCCGAGCGCAATGATTTTTCTTCGCACCCCCGGTGGGATCAGTCACGATCCCGCGGAATCGGTCGCACAGAACGACGTTGAGAAGGCGATCGTGTGCGGTTTGCATCTTCTCGACCAGCTCGCTTCATCGCCCGAATTTTACAAAAGGACAAACCGTGCATAATCTTGGCCGGACTCGAAGCTCGCAACAGCCGAATCATCTACTGCTGACTCCCGATACCTTCGTGCGCACAACCTTGCCGGGAATGGCGAAATGCTCAGCGGTTGTGCACGTCAGCCCGGCTCTGGGTGCCAAGTTCACCGAGTACACGGCTGAGTTCGAAGCTGGAGGAGAACTCGGACCTACGCCTTCGCAGCGCTTTATCTTTGTAATCGAAGGCAGCGTGAAGGTAGAAGCAGAAGGCAAATCGAAGAAGTTGGGCACGAGCGGTTACGCATACTTTCCCGAGGGCTTCCATCATCAAGTCGTGGCCACAAAGGTGAGCCGTGTCGCGGTCATCGAGAAACCTTTTCAGCCTCTCGATCCGGCGAAGCAACCTCGCGTGATTCTCTCGAGCGAAGATGCCGTCTCTTCGCATCCACTCGGCGACGATCCCAGCCTGCAGGTCAAGTGCCTGCTGCCCGACGAGATGAGTTTCGACTTCGCCGTAAACACCATGGTCTACCAGCCCGGCGCCGCGTTGAGCATGGTCGAAATGCACGTGATGGAGCATGGCCTCATCATGCTCGAAGGTGGCGGAATTTACCGGCTTGGCGATTCGTGGTATCCCGTGACCGCCGGAGATTTCATCTGGATGGGGCCCTGGTGCCCGCAGTGGTTCGGAGCGATCGGCAAGGTACCTGCAAAATATCTCATCTACAAAGATTGGAACCGCCATCCCCTGGCGGGCTCGCAACGATGAGCCTGACGATCAACGGAGAGCGGCTGCAGTCCGAAATTGAAGAGCTAGCTTTGATTTCTGAAGCCGATCCGCCTGTCGTAACTCGAATTGTTTTCACTCCATCTGATCTGAAGGCACGTGCTTGGATGAAAGCTCGCTGTGCGGAGGCTGGCCTCACCGTGTGCGAGGATGCGGTTGGAAATACTTTCGCGCGCTGGAATGGTTCTGATTTGTCTGCGCCAGCGGTCGGTACTGGCTCGCACATCGACGCGATTCCGAATGCAGGCAAATACGATGGTGTCGTGGGCGTGCTGGGAGGTCTGGAAGCGATCCGGGCGTTACAACAGAGTGGATTTCGGCCGAGGCATTCGATCGAGCTACTGATTTTCACTTCCGAGGAACCGACTCGATTTGGAATTGGATGCCTCGGAAGCAGATTGGTGTCGGGCACGCTTTCGCCGGAAGCAGCCCGAGGACTAAGAGACAACGACGGTACGCCGCTCGAGGAAGTGCGGCGTAAGGCCGGGTTCACCGGTGCACTGGAGCAGGTAAGGCTGCCGCGTGGATACTACAAAGCGTTCGTCGAACTGCACATTGAACAAGGTCCGCTGCTGGAGCAGCAGCAGATTCCTCTCGGCATTGTCATGAAAATCGCCGCGCCGGCGAGTCTTCGCATTCTCATCGAAGGCTCAGGTGGACACGCCGGTGGAGTGTTAATGCCTGATCGGCGCGACGCACTCTGCGCTGCAGCCGAGTTGATCCTGGCGATTGAGAATGCCGCACGCACCAGCGGCGCCATCGACACCGTCGCGACGGTCGGCATTTGCGACGTATTTCCCGGCGCCGTCAACAGCATTCCGAGCCGAGTTCGCCTCACCGTGGACATCCGTGATACGGATCAACAACGCCGCGATCTCGTCATGCGCACAATCGACGCCACTTGTCATTCGATATCCGCCAAGCGGCAAGTGTCGGTGAACAGCGAGTTCGTGAACGCCGACGCACCCGCGGACTGCGCTCCCGCAATCATCGAAGCGCTGTCTGAATCCTGTCGCAAGCACGAACTGGATCTCATGCCGATGGTTAGCCGGGCCTATCACGATTCTCTTTTCATGGCTCGTATCGCTCCAGTGGCCATGCTGTTCATCCCCTGCCGCAACGGATACAGCCACCGTCCTGACGAGTACGCTGCGCCGCAGGACATTGCGCGGGGAACGCTCGTGTTGGCCGAGACTCTCGCGGCTTTGTCCGCGTAAGGCTGTCAGCTCCAGCCGTCACTATGGGACTTGAGGAATGCTCGATTCCCGTTCCGCCCAATGCTCCACTAAATCGCGCACCACCTTATCTCCGACGATCTGCGCCGCTTCCAGAGCCGGCAAATACGCAGAGTAGTTGCCGGAAACCATTTCTTGCAGACTCTCGGCGACCGGCACCCCCGGCGCTTCACGGTCGTAGTTGCTGACTGTGCGCAGTACGAGCACGCGCTGCAGATCAACGCGCCCAGCCTGATTCAGGAACGTGAGTGCCTGCAGAGTGCCCGAGTCTTCCATTGCGGCCACCATGTAATTCCCCTTGCCCCCGGTGTAATAGCGAGTCCACTGGTTGGCCCATTCATCCATCTTCGAACCATGCCAGAAGGTACTCGCCGATAAGGTGTCGCCTCTTGCCACGAACGGGGGTTTCAGCGCATTCGGGAATCCCGCAAAGCGTGCGCGTGACTTGCGTAAGGAATCAGAATCGGCCAACGGCACACCTTGCGTGAGGTGGAACGCCCAGCTCACCAGTCCCCGGTTGAGCGTGTAGATTTCCCCGTAGACGTCAGTGGCAGGCTCCTCGTAGGGCGTGCCCTTCCGCAGGGGAACGTAGCCGGTTGTCCAATTCGGAGGAATTTGACGTGCATCGATCTCGAACGCCAAGTCGCCATCCACCACATGATCCGCCCACACCGCCGACCCAACCGAGACATCGGCCGGATCTCCTCCGCCGATACCGGCGACAATCCAGTACGCCTTCGAAAGGTCAAAACGCGGATCGAGGCCCACAGCCATCACGGACGCGGCAGCCTTGGCCGTTCCCACTCCCGTGACCATCCCGAGAACCCCGTCGCGATTCGAGCGCACGTGGTGATAACCGGCAGGCAGCGGAAGAATCTGGTCAAGATGTTCACGTTCTACCCAGAGCTGAAATTCACCAGGAGTGTCGCCCGTGTCTTCGCCGCGCTCAAACATGGTCACCACGACAACCTTGATTCGAATCGGTTCAGCCTGGGTTGCGGTTTGGCCCAAGAGATCGCCACAACAGATTGCGAATAGGGTGACCGAGAGGAGGACCTGCTTAACAGGACTGCACATGGAATCTCCGTTGCGCGATGTCAGTGGGACGTCTTGGATGCTATCGATTCCCGGACTCGGGCGTAACCGGGCTTAATGACGGAGTAGATGAAATCACAGCGTTGCTTGTACGGCAAGAACGCACTCTTCATCGCATTGATCGTGATCTTTTCAAAGTCGGTCAAGGAGAGCCCAAAGGTGCCCGCGGCCGCTTCAAATTCCTGACTCATCGATGTACGGCTCATCAAACGGTTATCCGTGTTCAGAGTCACCCGGAATTTCTCTTGATAAAGAATCTTGAAGGGATGCTCCGCCAGACTTGGTGTTGCTCCAGTATGGACGTTGCTGAGAAGGCAAATCTCGAGCGGGATGCGTTTGTCGAGAACATATTGAGCAAGGTCTCCCAACTTCACTGCCTTACCGTCGACAACCGCGATATCGTCAATCAGGCGGGTTCCGTGTCCGATGCGATGCGCCCCGCAATATTGAATCGCCTGCCAGATCGATTCCTTCCCGTAGCCTTCGCCGGCGTGAATCGTGATGTTGAAGTTCTCGCGCTGGATGTAATGAAAAGCATCTACGTGCTTCTTCGGGGGATACCCGCCTTCTTCACCTGCCAGATCGAACCCAACCACTCCGCGGGCGCGAAAATCGACTGCAAGCTCAGCCATTTCCAGCGACGTGTTCATATTGCGCATCGCGCAGATGATCAAACCAGAGGAGATTCCGAAGTCTTTTCGCCCCCGCTCCAGTCCTTTTAGAACTGCCGAGACAATCTGCTGGTGCGTCAATCCCTTTTGCGTGTGAAAAACGGGAGCAAAGCGAGTCTCGAAGTACACGATCCCGTCCCTGCTCAGGTCTTCGGCCTGCTCATAGGCGACGCGCTGCAGCGCCTCCTCGGTCTGCATCACCGCAATGGTGTGCGCAAAGCCCTCCAGGTATTTCGCGAGGCTCCCCTGATTCGCCCCGCGAAAGAACCAATCGGATAGCGCTTCGGGAGAGTTCGTTGGAAGGTCGGCATAGTGGGCATCCCGGGCCAAGTCAATTATAGTCTGTGGCCGCAGCACACCATCCAAATGCTCGTGCAAGAGGACTTTTGGGAGGCTCTTCAACAATTCTTGATCGAGTTTCATGGAAATGAGCGACTCCCGCGGACGCTGTGGCCACCAGGTCCAAACAGTTTATCCGAAGAAGTCACTCACGAATGGCTCTTCCAATCGACGAATGGCGATTCCGAGCCGTAGGGTAGAGCTCCGCCGGAATGGTATCCAACCTCAAGAGCGATCGAATCAGGCTACGCTTTCCGCCGGTTCGCCGAGGGCGACCTCTTCCTCGTTCTGAACTCGTGCGTGCGTTTTCGCGACCAGCATGTAGATCGACGGCACTACAAATAGCGTGAATACCGTGCCGATGATCATGCCGCTCACCAGCATGATTCCGATACTGTTTCTCGCTCCCGCGCCGGGACCCTTCGCCAGGACGAGCGGGAAATGACCGAAGACGGTCGCAGCGGTGGTCATGAGAATGGGACGCAATCGCGTGCTTGCTGCTCCGGTAATCGCCTCAAGTTTACTCAGGCCGGTTTCCTGTAGGTGGTTGGCGAATTCCACGATCAGAATTCCGTTCTTGGCAATCAGACCGACGAGAGTGATCAATCCTACCTGGCTGTAGATGTTGAGAGTCGTGAAACCCAGGAACGAGAACGCAAGCGCGCCCGAGATGGCCAGCGGAACCGACCCAGCCAAAATGATGAAAGGATCGCGGAAGCTCTCGAATTGCGCTGCGAGCACCAGATAGATCAGCACCGCCGAAAGCAAGAACGTGCCCAGGAACTTGCTGCCTTCCACACGTAACTGGCGGGACTCACCCGCGTAGTCCACGGTGAATCCTTGCGGCAGCACCTGCTTGGCTTCATTCTCCAGAAATGTGAGCGCCTGATCGAGAGGCACCTGCGGCGGAATGACCCCCTGAATACGCACCGCATTCAGCTGCTGAAACTTGTTGAGCGATCTCGGCTCAGTCGTTGTCCGCAGAGTGGCAAAGGTCGAAAGAGGCACGAGCTTGTCCGAAGAACCCTTCACGTAAATCTGCGACAGCTGATCTGGAGTCAAGCGCTCAACGCGTTTGACCTGCGGGATCACTTTGTAGCTGCGTCCCTGAATGCTGAAACGGTTGACGTAATTTCCGCCCAGCATGGTGGCGAGGTCCTGTCCGGCCTGGCTCAGGTCCACTCCTTGGGAACGCAGTTTGTCGCGGTCAAATACGACTTCCGTTTGGGGCTGATCGAACTTTACATCGGTGTCCGCGAAGATGAAGAGGCCGCTGGCCATCGCCTTCTTCACGATCTGTTCGGCCAGTTGACTGACCTGCTGTGGCTCAGCCGCGGATGCAATCACAAAATCGACCGGGAAGTTACCGCCTCCAGGAAGAGGCGGCGGCGTCAATGGAATGACTCGCACGCCGGAAATCTTGGACAGCTTTCCGCTTGATTCCAACAGCAATTGCTGCGTCGTCTTCGTGCGCTGGCTCCACGGCTTGGTGACCATCCCACCGAAACCGCCATTGGGGTTCGTGATCTGAAAGACGCTCGCGCTCTCCGGGAACGAGTGGTAAACGTCGTAGACCTGCTGAGTAAACAGATTGGTCTGGTCCAGCGTGGCGTTGGGGGCCGACTGAATCACGCCGAACACGACTCCCTGATCCTCGGCCGGAGCCAGTTCCCGCTGCGAGAACATATAAAACGGAATCATCAGCACAGCCACGATCGCCCACAGCGTGAGCACGACCGGACGGTACTGCAACGTGCCCGACAGCAATCGCGTATAAAGGTTTCGCACGCTCTCGAAGCGTCGGTTGACGATTCCAGCGAAGCCACGCTCCGTGTCCCCGGCGCGCAACAGCTTCGAACCCATCATCGGTGACAACGTAAGCGCCACGACGCCAGACACTACGACCGCGCCTGCCAGCGTGAATGCAAATTCGCGGAACAGCGCACCGGTCAGTCCTCCTTGAATTCCGATCGGTGCGTAGACCGCCGCCAAAGTGATCGTCATGGCGATGATCGGTCCCACCAGTTCGCGAGCGGCATCCTTCGCAGCCTGGAATGGTGACTTGCCCAGATGCAGATGGCGCTCGACGTTCTCCACCATGACGATGGCATCGTCAACGACCAGTCCCACAGAGAGCACAATCGCCAGCAGCGTGAGCAGGTTGATCGTGAAGCCAGCCAGGAGCATGAGGAACACAGCTCCGATCAGCGAGATCGGAATCGCGATCACCGGAATCAGCACGGATCGGAACGAACCCAGGAACAAGAAGATCACAACGACTACGATCAGCAGAGTCTCCACCAGCGTGTGCAGCACTTCGTTGATCGCGTCCTGGATGTACTCGGTGGAATCGTAGGGAACTCCGAGCTTCATGCCCGTGGGCAATTGCGCTTGAATTCCCGGCAGCGCCTGGCGCACGGTCCGAATCACTTCCAGCGAATTCGCCGTGGGTAGGACCCAGATACCCATGAAGGTCGCAGTCTCACCGTTGAAGCGAACATCCTGGTCGTAGTTCTCGGCGCCCAGTACCACGTCTGCAATTTCTCCGAGCCGGACCACTACGCCATTCTGCTGTTTCACAACCATCTGGCGGAATTCATCGGGAGTTCGCAGGTCGGTGTTGGCCACAAGATTCACCGACACCATGGAACCCTTGGTGCTTCCAAGAGCCGAGAGGTAGTTGTTGCGTGACAGTGCATCGTGCACGTCAGAAGGAGAGACGCCGCGCGCGGCCATCTCCTCAGGCTTCAGCCAGATGCGCATCGCGAACGTGCGGTTTCCCAGGATGTCGGCGCGCTGCACGCCGCTGATCGCGCTCAGCTTGGGCTGCACGACGCGGGTCAAGTAGTCGGTGATTTGATTCTGATCGAGGTCGGCGGAAGAAAATCCAAGGTAGATCGCCGCGAACTGAGTGTCGGCGGTTTGCAGATCGATCACCGGAACTTGAGCATCCGGAGGAAGATCGTTCCGGACCTGCGCTACCTTCGCCTGGATCTGAGTCAGGGCCGTAGTCGTGTCGTAGTTGATCTTCAGGTGCACCTGGATCGTGCTCAGGCCCTGGGCACTCGTCGACTCCATGTAGTCGATGCCATCCGCGCTGGCGATAACACGCTCGATCGGCGTCGTAATAAAACCGCGAACCAGGTCGGCGTTCGCGCCGACATAGACCGTCGTAACCTGGATCACCGCAATATCGCTGCGCGGATACTGCCGCACACTTAGCGAGCGAATAGCCTGCAGTCCGGCGATCAGGATGACCAGGTTTACGACGATCGCCAGAACCGGACGCTTAACGAATAAATCTGTAAACTTCATGAACGTTCCTCCAGGGCCAAGCCGGGGTTCAGCCGTGACGTTTAGCTATCCTCGGGCTTGGGGCTGGCGCTGTTTGCGGGTTTCACCGTGTTGTTCACCTGAACGGGCGCGCCATTGCGCAGCCGAAACACTCCCGAACTCACAACTTCGTCTCCCGGATTGATGCCAGAAGTGACGGCGACCTGATCTCCGCGAGAACCCTCAACCTTCACTACTTGCTGGCGCACGCCGCGATAGGTGTTCCCTTTCGCGTCCTTCATTTCAGCAACGACGAACACCGAGTCACCGTAGGGTGCGTAGTTGATCGCCGAAGCTGGCAACGGGACAACCTGGCGCGGCTGCCCCAACGGCAGTTCGACTTGCACAAACATTCCAGGACGCAACTTGTTGTCCTTGTTCGTTACCGTGGCCTGCACCTGAATGTTCCGAGTCTGTTCGTTGATGATTGAATCGAGTGCAGTGATCCGGCCCGTGAATGCCATGCCTGGCAGATCGCCATTCGTGATGCGTAGAACATGACCGGGGATCACCTTGGGCGTCTCCTGCTGCGGGACTCCAAAGTCCACGTAGATCGGACTCAGCGATTGCAGAGGAACAATCGCCTGCCCCGCCGCGAGATACTGCCCCAGGCTGACCTGACGAATTCCCAGCAATCCCGAGAACGGAGCGTGAATCGTCTTGCGGGCAATCGCCGCCCGAATGTCCCCGACCTGCGCCTCCGTGGCCTTCTGCTGTGCGGAGGCGTTGTCATACTCCGAGCGGGAGATAACGCCCGCCTTCACCAGTTCCTGGGCGCGACCGTAGTTGATCTTGGCCAAATCGCGCTGCGCCTCAAGACTGGCCAACTGCGCCCGCTCCTGGCGGGTATCGAGTTCGACCAGGATGTCTCCCTCGTGCACCCACTGGCCCGACTCAAAATGAATTTTGTCGATCGTACCCGGCAAGTCGGCGCTCACCGTAACCCCCTGAATCGCGGCTGCCGTACCTATCACCGACAGCGTCGAGGGCCACGTCTCTTTCTCCGCAACCACCGTTGTCACGGCAGTTGGCGGAGGCTGGAAGCTTGCACCCTGGGCAATCGCGGCTTCAACCTGCCGGAATTTTGCAAATCCGAGGCCACCCAAAAGAGCGGCCATCACGACTAACATCAGGATCATTCGTTTCGCCATACAGTTCTCCCAAATCTCGAACAAGAAACACTTGGTTATTGTCTAGGCGGCGGTCGGATACAGGACGCGCAGTTATCCCCAATAGATTTCACCGACCGCTAAAAGGATTCAGAGTTCGTATCCCTCTTTTGCCTCGGGGGGGAACCCGCTGCGGAGCGGCCAATTTGGCGATTTTACTCCCCAAAATTGGGGGAGCTTTGTCTTTCAAAGACCTTAGGAACGCTCATTGCCCTTGCGGGAGGGCCCATGCGAATAACACGCTACCGCTGCTGGTCAGCACGTATTGACGTCCGTCGAGTTCGTAAGTAATCGGCGAACTAACAATATGCGACCCAGAACCGGCGTGCCAAAGCGTCTTGCCGTCGCTCGAATCCAAGGCGAGGAAGTTGCCCATCGCATCGCCCGTAAAGGTGAGCCCCGAGTCCGTCGTCAAGACTCCCGCGCCCGACCCTTCAGGCCCCAGTTCGTGGCTCCAACGTATCTTGCCGGTCTGGTAGTCGATGGCTTCGATAACGCCCTTTCCCCAGACGTCATAGTCTGCACCCGCCCAACCGTAGACCCCATCGGCCGGCTTGGCGAAGTAAAGACTCCAGCTGGGATGGGCGCTGACAATAAACAATCCGTTCCTAGGGTCGAAACTGGGGGAACGGTAGTTGGTCATGCCGCCCTCATCGGGGGCAATGAGCCGCCCATCGGGCGCCGGTTCCTTGGCAGGATTTGGAATCGGGCGTCCCTGCTTGTCGATTCCAAGGGTCCAGTTCACTGGACCAAAAGGAACGGTCAAGAGACTCTTCCCGTTGGTGCGGTCGAGAACAAAAAAGTAGCCGTTCCGCGAAGTCTGCATCAGCATCTTCTTCGGTTCGCCGTGCAAGTCTCCATCGACCAGAACGGGAGTCTCCACCGCGTCCCAGTCGTGCGTGTCGTGTGGTGATGCCTGGAAGGACCACACGAGTTTGCCTGTGTCCGGATTGAGCGCCACGATCGAACACGTGTAAAGGTCATCGCCGGGCCGCGTAGAGCCGTTCAGCACTGGAGTTGGGTTTCCCGTTCCCCAGTACACAAGGTTGAGATCGGGATCATAGGTTCCCGTCATCCACGTCATTCCACCGGTCGTTTGATTGGGCGTTCCCGCAGGCGGAGTGGAGTTCCACTGCCACTGCGTCGCGCCCGTCTCTGGATCGATCGACCGGATGTAGCCACTCAAGTTGTCAAAATCTCCGGAGACTCCCACGAGCACGTGGTTTCCCACGATGAGAGGTGCCATGCTGGTCCAGTAGCCCTTCGTGACGTCTCCAACCTCAATCTTCCAGCGAACGGTTCCGTCTTTGGCGTTCAGCGACACCAGGTGTGCATCGGGTGCCGAGAAGAAGAGCGAACCCTTGTATATTGCCACGCCGCGATTTCCGATGTGCTCTCCCTGGCTCGTTGGCTTGTTGTAGCGCCAGATCATATGACCGGAGCGCGCGTCCACCGCCCAAATATTGTCGGGAACCGTGAAATAGAGAATGCCGTCGACCAGCAGCGGCGACGATTTGATGGGCGCGCCCTGGTTCGTCTGGAAAGCCCAAGCCAATGTGAGAGCACCTACGTTTTGCGGCGTGATCTGATTCAGCGAACTGTGGCGCCTGCCGGAGTAGTCACCGTGGTACCCCGGCCAACTGTCGGCCGTCGGGTGCAGAAGCAATTCGTCCGCGGTCTGCGCCAGCACCACGCCGGAGGGCGCGAGTGCAACCAGCGCGCTCACGGCAAACAGAAAAACCCGTCTTGCAAAATTCATATCGATCGGAATCCCCCAGACTCCCCCACCGAACGCAGAGCTTATCTGCCTAACGCAAGGTTTGCAGATACGCCATCAGGTTGTGGACGTCGGCATCTGTGTATTTCGGGAACAGTTCCACATGCGCGTTGAGCGCCGCATCCACCTTGTACTGCACATCGCGGGTCCGCCACGATCGGTACGTACCCGTGGAATCGATAAGCCCAACCGTAAACTCATCTAAATAGCCCAAGGTGCCAGTGATGGTTTGACCCGTCGCCAGAGTTACGGAGACCTTCGACTTCGCGTGCCTCGGATACAGCATCTGCTCCTCAAGTTCAAGACCGTGGTAACGCGATGCGACTCCGGAAAGGTCGCCGGTTGGCGAGTGGCATCCCGCGCACCCGCCCGCGCCTTCGAAGTACCGCTTGCCGGCGTCGGCGTTTCCGGTCTGAAGATCCGACGCATCCACCCCTTTCCGTCCGCCACTGCCCCCGCGTCCGCCAGCGCTCGCCAGCGCATTGTTTTGCTGAGTATGGATAAAGGCCACCAGACTGGCTATTTCCTGATCCGAACGATCGAAGGGCGGCATGCCTTTGTCGGGCCGTCCATTGCGCACGACGGGCGCGATCTTGTCTCCGTCGACATCAGCAGTCACTAGCTTCGAGCGCGTCAGGTCGGGTCCGCTCTCTCCGCCTCCGCCATCGCGGCCATGGCAAAAGGAGCAATCTTTGCGAAACAGGGCTCTCCCTTGTTGCACGAGATCTGGTGAGTACGATTTGGCAGCAGCCGCGATTTGTTCGACCCCGCTGGGTGGTGGCGTGCTTTTGGCAGGCGTTTGCGCAGCGACAACCCCAAGGCTCACGAGCAACAGCACGAGCGCGCCGCCACGCCGATTTGAAAGTAGAGGCTTCATCGGGGCCTCAGTGCTGGTCAGCGGACGGTTGCGGCCGCGGATGAGTTGTTGTGCTGCCTTCCGTCATGCCCAGCACCCACTTGATCGCCTCAAAATACATCTTGCGGATGTCGGGGTCGCTCCACGCTTCCTGAGTGTGGCCAAGAGTGGAATAGAAGACGCGCCCCTTGCCATACATCTTGTCCCAAGCGACAGCGAAATCGTGATCCGTTCTGTGGATGCGCGGATTGTTGGCATAGTTCAGCTTCGAAGGATCGAGACTGAGCAGTACATTGACTTTCTCTCGTGCCCACTCCTTCGGCTGATAAATTTCGTCGTACTTCAGAAAGGCTCTGGGAAAGTGGCGGACTGCAGGGAAATTCGGGTCTTCGTTGACGATCGGAGCGTTGAACGTGGACCACGGGTGCTGGTCGAACCATCCACCGATCATTTCTCCGTATTCCGGCCATTTGTAGTTGGTATCAAGCGCAGCATGAACGCCGACAAAGCCCTTTCCATCGTCCTTGATGAACGACATCATGTCCGCCTTCTGGCTGTCGTCGAGGTCAAGCTCGCCCGTCGTGCTCACAAAGATCAACGCATCGAAATAGTTGAGGTTCTTCGCGTTACGTCCCAGGTCCTTCTTCGTAATGAGTTCGACGTCTGTGCGAAGGGTGGCATCCCAGAGGCCGCTGTCTCGACCCATGTTGTAAATGGCAACCATCCCATCCGAGACAGAGTCGTGCTCAAATCCCTTGGTTTGACCAATCACCAGAACGTGCTTGAGACGCACCACCTTTTCGTGCGGTGGCGGCGGGAGCGTGGGATCCACGGCCGCCTGATTCTGCGCGGCCATCAGAACGGGCAGGAGCAGAAACAGAACTGAAGCGATTCGAACTGGACGCAAATGATCTCCCTCCAACGAATTCGTTTCGTGAGACTGTCCGGCGTGAAAGCCAGTCCAGTCGAAGCCTAAAAGGTAACATAAGGCGTCTGCGATAGAATGATGCCGTTTCATTTTCAGGAGAGAACAGGTTTATGCGCGTTGGGGTCTTTACTCCGCTGCTGTCGCAACTGCCGCTGCCCGCCGTTCTCAAGAAACTCTCGGCGCTCCACATTGATACGGTCGAACTGGCCACGGGAAACTACGTGGGCGATGCCCACTGCAAACTCTCGATGCTCGAAAATCCAGCCGCCCTCGCTGAGTTTCAGAAAGTCCTGGCCGATCACGGCGCGAAGATCAGCGCGTTAAGTTGCCATGGTAACCCGCTGCATCCGGATAAGGACTTCGCGAAGCACGATCGCGAGGTGAGCCGTAAGACGATTCTGCTGGCCGAAAAACTCGGCGTTCCGATGATGGTGGACTTCTCAGGATGCCCCGGAGACTCGCCGAACGCCACGGCTCCAAACTGGGTTACGTGTCCCTGGCCGCCGGACTACCTCAAAGTGCTCGACTGGCAGTGGAACGAAGTCGTCGCTCCTTATTGGATCGAGCACGCCAAGTTTGCCGCCGACCACGGTGTGAAGATTGCCGTTGAAATGCATCCGGGGTTCGTCGTGTATAACCCCGAGACCATGCTGCGCCTGCGTTCCATTGCTGGACCGAATGTTGGCTGCAACTACGATCCCAGCCATCTCTTCTGGCAGAACATCGACCCCATCGCCGCCGTCCGCCTGCTTCAGGACGCCATCTTCCACGTCCATGCGAAAGACACTCAGATGTACGCCAGCAACCTTCCGCGCACGGGTGTGCTCGACACGAAACCCTACACGCAAGAACGTGACCGCGCCTGGATCTTCCGCACTTGCGGCTACGGTCACGGCGTCGAATTTTGGAGCGAACTCATTTCTACGCTACGCATGTTCGGCTACGATTACGTCGTCTCGATTGAGCACGAAGACAGTCTTCTCTCGCCGGAAGAGGGATTGACGAAGGCGGCCAACTTTCTAAACGGAATCGTCATCCGCGAAAAACCGGGCGCTGCATGGTGGACCTAGCCTCAATGGCTTAGCGTCGTGTTGACCGACTGGGAGCGAAAGAGAAACCTCGATGAAACAGATCAGAACGGCAATCTTCGGCTCGGGCTTTATGGGCCGCGTGCATCTGGAAGCATTGCGGCGAACCGAATCCGTCGAAGTAGCGGCGATCGCGGCCCGAAACACCGACGCTGCGCGACGACTCGGCACCGGCTTTTCCGTCCCCACGGTCACCACAGACTACCGCGAAGTCTTGCGCGATCCGGCTATCGATGCGGTCCACATCTGCACCCCTAATGCGCAGCATTTCTCCATGGCGAAGGATGCTCTCAACGCGGGCAAACACGTGCTCTGCGAAAAACCGCTGGCCACGAGCGTGGAAGAAGGTGAAGAGCTAGTTTCTCTGGCGGCGAAGCGAGGACTGCGAAATTGCGTCTGCCACAACCTGCGCTACTACCCCATGGTCCAGCAGATGCGCGCCATGCGCGAAGCTGGAGATCTGGGGGACATTCTCGTCGTCCAGGGAACCTATTCGCAGGACTGGCTCCTATACGACACAGACTGGAACTGGCGCGTCGAGACCAAGGCTGGAGGCCCTTCTCGCTGCATGGCCGACATCGGGTCACACTGGTTTGACATGGCCGAACACGTCACCGGCCTGCGCGTGAAGTCGCTCTGTGCGGATCTTCAGACCTTCCATCCAACAAGAAAGCAGCCGAAGCATTCCGTCGAGACCTTTGCGAACAAGCTTCTGGGCCCGGAAGACTACATCGAAACACCGGTGGATACGGAGGATTTCGGGGCCGTGATCTTTCGCATGGGAACGCGCACGAGAGGCTGCGTGACTGCCAGCCAAGTCTCCGCCGGACGCAAGAACCGCCTCAGTATTGAGATCTATGGCGCACGCTCTTCGGTGGCGTGGGACCAGGAACGGCCCGACGAACTATGGTCCGGCAACCGTGATGCCGGCAACCAGATCTTCATCAAGGATCCCTCTCTGCTGAAGCCCGCGGCGCGCAGATTCGCCGATCTGCCCGGCGGCCACAGTGAGGGCTACGACGACACATTCAAACAAGTATTCCGCAGGTTCTACGCTTCAATCGGAACGAACGACGGAGCACTTGAGTATCCGCAGTTCACCGATGGTCTGCGTCAGCTGACCATCCTCAACGCTGAGATGCAAAGTCATCAGACGCGAGGTTGGGTCGACGTTCCGCCGCCCGAAACCCGCAAGTGAAACCAGCGCGTTACACGAGCTCCCAGAAATTACTCCTCAGAATTCGAAGCGGAGCGCGAATTGCATGATGCGAGGATTCGTCAGCAGCCCCGAGTAATTCCCGAACGTGGTCGCACTGCCTAGTCCCAGGGAATCCGAAAGCAGAGCCGATTGCGCATCGAAGCGCGCGGTGTTCGTCACGTTGAACGCCTCCCAGCGGAACTGCAGGCTCTGTTTGTCGTTCCAAGGCATGATCCAGCGCTTGGCCAATCCGAGGTCAATTCCGAAAAAGCCGTCGCCGCGAATCGGATTGCGCTGCCCCGACTCGCCCGCCCACGCGTACGAAAAGGAATTGATGGCCAGTACGCCGTTGGAGAAAATGTTCGGATTCGCATTCAACTGGCCGGCAGTTTGAGTGGGAGTGTTGCGGTAGACGCCGGTCTTCACCGGCGCAACTTGGTCTGCGTTGCCTTCCATTTCAAAATTGGTGGGGAACGCGCTGAAACCGTTATCTACGGTGACCGGGAATCCGCTGGTCCAGCGGAATAGGCCGGAGAGCTGCCATCCGCCAATGACCGCGTCGAGCGCTCGGTTCGCGCCCTTTCCCAGCAATCGACCGCGGCCGAACGGGAGTTCCACCACCCAGTTGGAGTTGATCTGATGCGTGGCGTCGAACGATGCCACGCCTTTCTGCGCTGCCGGATTCCAGGCGTTGATGATGTTGTTGTTCAATCCCAGAAGGCTGCCGTTGCTCGCCGGACCGACGCGCTCGGCGTCCGAGGAAATATCAATCGCCTTGGAGTAGGTGTAGTTCAGATCGAACTGAATCCCATGCGACATGCCATGACGGATCGTCGCTTGCAATGCGTTGTAGTTCGACCACGCGATCGAACGCCAAGCGTAGAGGGAGCTGAATTGCGGCGCGTAGTAGGAATACTGTCCGCCCGAGGTGAAGTAGCCCCCAACGCCCTCGTAGTCCAGGAGATATAGCGCAAGAGAATCGTTAAACCCAGTCGAGCAGAAGGTATCGAAGGCAAACACCACCGGACTCTGAGTCGTTAACGGCGTCCCTCCAGTGCAGCCGGTTAGCGGATAACCGCCGGATTGTACCGGCTGGATCTGGTCTGTCCAGAACTGCTGGACCTTGGCTGACACCTGGCTCGGGTTAAACGACTGCGTCGGGTTCGTAATTCCAGCCAGCAACTGCGGACGGAAAACCTGAGCGAGTCCCCGCTCAGCGGTAAAGTAATCCAGACCCGATGCCTTATCCACGATGTCGAGGGGCATAGCGAGATCGTCCTGCGCCAGCAGACGGTGCGACATGCGACCGACGTAGGCAACATCCAGCGAGAAATTCGACTTGAGCTGGCGGCTCAACGCAAAATCCAGCGTGTAGGAGTAGGGCGTTTTCAGATTTGGGTCAATGCCCCAGGTAATCGCGCCCAGACCGACCGGATACTGTTGCGGGAAGCCGCCCGTCGGTGCGGCTTCCAGAACAGCCGGTGGGATCACGTTCATGCTGGTTAGCCGCGGCGACGTGACCGAGGTGTAAACAGCCGACGGATTGTTCAGCTGGGTGGACAGACCAAAGGATCCGGTCTGATCGAACGTATCCACCAGGCTCTCTCCAACCCGGTCGTATACCATGCCAAAGCCGCCGCGAATGCTGCTGGTCCCGGTGACACCGAAAAGTTTCTCCAACCATCCACCAGAAAAATTCGGGGACCAGGCAAATGCGACCTTCGGACCAAAGTCGTGAGTATCCCAGCCGTAGTAGCCGGGTTGGCCGTTCTTGGGGCCGGCCCATTGATACGAAATCAGCGGCTGGACGTTGGACGGGGTGCCCTGCAGCATGCCCTGGCCGCGCGCGTTGAACCAGTTCCCCAGATTGACGTTCGTCCCGACTTGCAGGCCGTTCGTCTCCCACGGCGGAGAGAACAGCGAATACCTCAGTCCGAGAGTCAAGGTAAGGTTCGGCTTCACCTTCCATGTGTCCTGGGCGTACATCTCGTAAGAGTCTTCCGCGAAGTGTCGGGTCACGGGCGCCCCCGGCGCCAGCGTACTGCCGTCGCGGTTGTAGTTGTAAATGGCGTTTCCCAGCGTGATCATTCCCAGCAGGCTCGTCATGGAGCTGTCATAGTTGCTGACGAAAGAAGCATCCACCTGCGGGAAACCGAGGTGGTTCGCCGGGTTGAGAGGGTCGGGGTTGTTGGCCTGGGAAATACCCGAGTCCGCCATCCAGTCCTGATTGGCAAAGCCCGCGCTGAAGGAATTATTCATGTTGCTTTCCGGATTGCGCAGAAACGCGAACTGGAAACCGAACTGCCACGTATGTTTCCCGTGCACCCAGGACAGGTCGTCGGTGAAATTGTGAATCGGGCGTTGGAACGAAGAAGACCGGGTAATCCCTTGGCTGAAGTTCAGTTCGTTCCAAGGCAGGGCCGAATCCCCGATGGTGCCTAAGCTTTGGCGAACGAAGCCGTAACGGAAAGTGTTCAGTAGAGTAGGCGAGAACACGGCCGAATAACTCGCAATCAACCCCTTGTTGAAGTTGACCGTGGTGTACTCCGGCGGAGTGCCGGGCAGAAACGGAGCGCCTGCTAGATTCTCATTGGCGAGCGCAGCACTGAGCGATAGCCGATGCTGTCCGTTTGCCGTCAAGTTGTAATCCAGCTTGCCGATGTACCAATTTTTCTTATTGTGGGTGGCGGCCCGGAAACGGTACCCCGCGGTGTTGAGTCCGTCGCCATCGTTACTGAGGTCGTTCGGCAGCGGATACGTCGACATGTATTGCTCGACAACAGGATTGGGGCCGGGCGGACCCTGGTTGGTGCCGTCCCAGGACGTGATGACGTTGGGCGCAAGGGCGTAGTAACCGGGCGGAGCCGGAAAGGCTGTCCCATTCACGGTCGCTGAGTTTCCGGGGCATGCAGTGGTATCTCCGTTCAGGCAGTAATAGATGATCACGCCGTTGCGCAGCGATGCGGTCGGTACCGATCGCTCCGCGCTAATGGCTTCGGCATCGCGGTAGCCCTCGAAGTTCAAAAAGAAATAAAAGCGGTCCTTGAGAATTGGCCCTCCCAGGGAAGCGCCAAAGATATTGCGGTTGAGCTGTGTCGGCTTGTTGGGAGCACCACTCTCGATTTGCGCGGCCTTGATGAAGTAATCATTGGCCTCGAAATACGAGTTGCGGTTGTATTCGTAGACGGAACCGTGAAAGGAGTTAGTCCCGCTCTTGGTGATCAGCGCGACCTGCGCCGCAGACGATACGCCCTGATCTGCGCCGTAGTTGGTGGTGGTTACGCGGAATTCCTGCACGGAGTCGAGAGTGACGGGCAATACCGAGGTAAATGCGTCACCGCCCTTATCATTTGCGGGAATGCCGTCGACAGTAACGTTGCTCTGATCGCTGCGCGCGCCGTTCACCGCGCCACTTCGCGTATCCACGCTTCGGTCCACGTCCGGACGATCGCCGGTGTACAGGACTCCTGCTTGCAAGCTGAGCAGGTCGGGAACGTTGCGGCTTTCCAGCGGCAGTTGTTTTACCTGCACTTCGCTGAAAGCATTCCCGAGCGAGGCGTCCGTCGTATTAACGGTCTCTGCCTGCGCCGAAACGTCTACCTTCTCGGAGGTGGTTCCGACGTCCATCTTCACGTTGCTGGTTACCGCAACATTCACCAGAAGCTGCAGATTGGTCTGCTGGAACTCGCGGAAACCAGCCTTCTGTACATTCAAGGTGTAGGTTCCTGGAGGCAACGCCAGAAAACGGTATTGTCCCGAATCATCCGTTTGTGTTTCGCGTTGCAGCGCCTGACCATTATTGGAAATGGTCACCTTCGCGCCGACCACCGCGGCGCCTGACTTATCGAGTACGATGCCGCGCACGGAACTCGTTCCCGTCTGACCGACCGCAGAGGAGACAAACATGGTTAGGAAGAGCACCCACAGCGCGTAGCAGGCCCGCATGGCATTTTCCTCGATGACTTGGAAGTGCCAGCCATTTTATTTACCGCAGCCTCGATGTCAAGACTTAAACCGACAGACAACATCTGCCGGTTGTTGCATGAGGCAATCTGATTCGAGGGCGTGAGCCCCGTCCGAACAGCAAGACACCGGCCGTCTGGGGTAGAATTGTCCTTAACAAAGGCTTGTCAACGCCTGGCATATCGTCGTCCGCACCTGCTTCTTTTGAGCTCTTTTTCTTTGTCGTCTTCTGACGACCTTCATTTGAGACTGTTGATTTGCGGCGGCTGGGAACGACCAGATTTCGTCCCGCAAGTTGCGACCGCAGATTCTAGGGCTACAACTCATGATCGGCAAATCACTCCGCTCGTACCGCATCGAAGCCAAGCTCGGAGCCGGTGGAATGGGTGTGGTCTACAAGGCGGTGGACTCCCGTCTTGGCCGAACCGCTGCTATCAAGATTCTCTCCACAGCCGCTTTGAGCGCGGACCGCGAGCGGCGCTTTGTGCAGGAGGCCAAGGCAGCCTCATCTCTCAACCACCCGAACATCGTCACCATCTACGACATCGACACCCAGGAAGTCGACGGAAAGCCGATCCAATACATCGCCATGGAGTATGTGGCGGGCGATACGCTCGATCACCTGATCGGACGAAAGGGGCTGCGGATCCGGGATGTATTGAAGTATGCTGCCCAGATCGCGGACGCTCTGGCCGCCGCGCACGCGGCTGGAATTGTGCATCGTGATCTAAAACCTTCCAACGTGATCGTCACTCCACAGGGCGTGGTCAAGATCCTGGATTTCGGTTTGGCCAAGCTCGGTGAACCGGCGGGCGCCGACGCCTATGCCGAAACTCTGCACGGTGAAGGTTCGCCCCTCACAGAAGAGGGCACCATCCTCGGGACCGTCGCCTACATGTCTCCCGAGCAGGCCGACGGCAAGAAGGTCGACACGCGGTCGGATGTTTTCTCTTTCGGCTCGGTCCTCTACGAAATGGCAACTGGCCAACGTGCCTTCGCGGGTGGCTCCAAGCTGTCGTCGCTTTCTGCAGTGCTCTACAAAGATCCACCGCCTGCCTCGCAAGCGGTTGCGGAGATCCCTCCCGAGCTCGATCGAATCATCAGCCGCTGTCTGAAAAAAGATCCCGAACGCCGCTGGCAAACCATGGCGGATGTGAAGGTGGCGCTGGAAGAACTCCGGGAAGAAATGGACTCCAGCAACGTCGCACTCTCGAGTCCGCCCCATGGTCCGCGTAACACGTCTCGGATTAGGCTCTGGACAGGCGCAGGGCTGCTAGCTGGAATTCTGCTCGGGCTTGGGTTGCGCATCTCTTATGAGCGCAGGTACATTCCCCCACCCGAACCGCCCTCGTACCGGCGCTTGACGTTTCGTCGAGGCGATGTCACGTCTGCGAAATTCGCTCCGGGGGACACGGTTGTCTACAGTGCAGAGTGGGACGGCGCCCCCTCTACCCTATTTTCCGCTCAGCCCGGCAATCGTGAGGCGCAGCCTTTGGCGCTCCCCAATGCGAGAGTGCTCGCGATCTCACTGAGCGGCGAGATGGCGATTCTGCTCGGCGGAGAGGATGTCGGCACGTTGGCCCGCGTGCCGTTTGGTGGCGGAGCTCCGCGCGAAGTACTGGAAGGCGTGAGCGGTGCGGATTGGGGGCCGGATGGGGAATCGCTCGCCGTAGTCCGCGCTGTCGGCGGAAAATTCCGACTGGAATATCCCATCGGAACGGTGTTGTACGAAACGGAAAAGCGGCCGCCCATGATGCCGCGAGTTTCGGCGGACGGCAAGCTGGTTGCGTTTTTCGATTTTGATGTGGAAGTCGGCGATTACGCACTGTGCGTGATCGGCCCCAACCATCCCCGGCAAGTTCTTTCCCGCGGATGGCGCGCCATCGGCGCCTTGAACTGGTCACCCGACAATCGCGAAGTGTGGTTCTCGGGAGGCCAACCCGGAGGCGATCCGGCGCTCTACGCCGTTACCCTCTCGGGCACGCAGCGGCTGGTTTCTCAAACCGGCGGGATGATCGTGATGCAAGACGTAGCTCGGGATGGCCGCGTCCTGTTGACCACGGTGAATTCCCGCCTGGGCATCCACTATCTGCCACCCAACGGAGCAGCACCGCGCGATCTGGCCTGGCTCGACTCTTCCCTGATGTATGACCTTTCGAATGATGCGCAATCCATCGTCTTCGTCGAGCTTTCCAGCGGCCAGGGACGCAACTCTGCCATTTACATGAGGAGGACCGACGGTTCTCCCGCCGTGCAGTTGGGATCCGGGAATCGGCCTTCGCTTTCGCCGGATGGCAAATGGGTGGCCTGCATCCACCATGAGGCGGGGAGTTCGAGCCTCATGTTGCTTCCAACCGGCCCCGGAGAATCACGCTTCCCAAAGATCGAAGGCATGCACTTCGACGGCGTGGAGTGGTTCCCCGACAACAAGCACATTTTGTTCACTGGCAATGAGACTGGCCATGCAACCCGCACCTGGATGTACGACTTGGAAACAAACCAGTCGACGCCCCTCACGCCGGAAGGAACGCGGGGCACGAAGGTTTCACCCGATGGCAAGTGGTTCGTCACAGTGGATCCGCACAAGCTCTTGCTTTCACCGATTGGCGGCGGGGATTCCAAATCCGTCACGGACCTGCAGGGCGAGAGTGTTGTCCGATGGAGCGGGGATGGGCGCTACCTGTTCCTGCAGCAGCGGGAGCCCGCCAGCATCAAGATTAGCCGTCTCGACGTAACTACGCGTCGCAAAGAGCCTTGGCTGGTCGTGAAAGTTCCTGAACCCGGAGCGCAGTTCCTTGGGCCGGTAGCTTTATCCGCGGACGGAAAGTCTTGCGCCACCACCTTCCAACGCGACCTGGCCAATCTCTTTTTAGTACGAGGCCTGAAGTAAGGACGCCTTCCGAGCGCGGCCTCTCCGACCGCCCGCGTGAATGTG
>Ga0187817_10000069_pt1 | contig 31622 bp, 30 predicted proteins | sample NC_wetland_sal_i_17_FD_132431 | JGI IMG/M metagenome (GOLD analysis project Ga0187817, IMG submission 132431) | Wetland sediment microbial communities from Neuse River Estuary, North Carolina, USA - SO4_2 | ecosystem: Environmental > Aquatic > Freshwater > Wetlands > Sediment | place: USA... | reverse complement strand
CAATGTAGGTGATCGCGCTCCGACAGGAAGCGGTATTCATGAAGGCGGGGTCATAAGTCATCAAGCCGAAATCTTCGGAACCGGTCTTGATCTTGCGCAGATCCATAGCGCGGATGGTTCCGTTTTCGACGGGAACGGTGTAGCTCTGCCCGGTGCGGTTATCGGTGATGGTCAAGGTATCTTGCGGCATCCAAATCCTCCTGGGAACAATGGCAAACGAAACAATATAACTCGGGACGAAGGCCGTCCGCAGCAACAGTATCGGGGCCACGCCACAGGGCGCAGTGAGCTGCGTCACAAGAAATGTCTTTCCCGGCTTTAGGGAGACCCGATTCATTTGGTTCCGGACACCTGGGGAGGGGACTGAGCGGGCCTAGCGGGCGGCGAGTTGTTCCGGCGAGCGTAGCAAAGCAACCCGCTCCCGGGCATTTTGCAGGGCGCGCTTGACGTGACGAGGCGCGGTGCCGCCAGGGAGGTCGTGCAGCGCGAGCACCTCTGTAAGCCCGAGGCAGGAATAGAAAGCTGCGTCAAAACTGGCGTTGATTGATTGCAGGTCGGCAAGGGGCAGTTTTTGTAGATCGCATCCGCGCTCCACGGCCAACTGGACGGCCTTGCCGATCGCTTCGTGGGCGAGGCGCGACGGCAGTCCGCGTTCGACGAGGTACGCGGCCGCGGCCCAGGCGTTCATAAATCCCGAGCTTGCGGCCGAATTCATCTTGGCTTCGTTGAACTCAACGATGTTCATAAATCCGGTCACGAGCGGCAACATTCCGATAACCGTGTCTGCGGCGCTGAACACCGGCTGCTGCGTTTCCTGCAAGTCCTTGTTGTAGGCGAGGGGCAGGCCCTTGACCAAGGTTTGCAGCGTGGTAGCCGATCCCATGACGCGCGCCGCTTGGCCGCGCACCAGCTCCAGCAAGTCGGGATTTTTCTTCTGCGGCATGGCGCTGCTGCCCGTGGAGTAAGGCTCGGGCAACTCGATGAATCCGTAGGCGGGCGTAGAGAACAGGATCATCTCTTCGGCCCAGCGGCTGAGGTGGAGAGCGAGCAAGGAAAGCGCTTCGACGAATTCGAGGGCGAAATCGCGGTCGCTGGTGGAGTCGATACTGTTTGCCGTCGGGCCCTCAAACCCCAGTTCCGCAGCCATGGCTTGACGATTGAGGGTGATAGTCGCTCCCGCCACGGCGCCTGAGCCCAGCGGGCACAGGTTCGCGCGCTTGCGGCAGTCGGCGAAGCGGGCGGCGTCGCGCAGAAACATTTCCACATATGCCAGCAACCAATGCGCAACCAGGACGGGTTCAGCCGGCTGCAGGTGCGTGTAGGCAGGCATGGCCGCGTTTCCGGCGGCTTCCGCGCGCGCCAACATCGCTTCGACCCAATCGGCGATCAGGCTTTGTATGGTGTCGATGCTCTGGCGAACGAAGAGGCGAAGGTCGGTTGCAATCTGCTCGTTGCGGCTGCGTCCGGTATGCAACTTGTAGCCGGTAGGGCCGATCAGAGCGGCGAGTTGTTTTTCGACGAAGTGGTGAACGTCTTCGGCTTCCGGATCGTTCAGAAACGCCGGGTCCGACTCGACGCGGCGGCCGATTTCTCCCAACGCCTTCACGATTTCCGAGAGCTCTTCGGAGGAAAGCACTCCGGCATGTTCTAGGGCGTTGGCGTGAGCCCGGCTGGCGGCGAGTTCGAAGGACAGCAGCCGCTGGTCGTAGGGAAACGACCGCTGCCATTTTTCAAATTCAGGATCGAGCGGCTGCCGGAAGCGGCCGGACCACATCTTCATTACGCGACCTCTAGTTTCGCTTTTGTCTGCGTCTGGGCGCGGCAACGCGAGGGCAGCCCGAGAATGCGGATAAACCCTTCGGCGTCCTTCTGATCATAACTTGCGCCCATGGTGAAGGAGGAGAGGTCGGTGCGATAGAGCGAATAAGCTGACTTGCGGCTCACGATATTGACGTTGCCCTTGTAGAGCGACAGCGTGACCGATCCGGTCAGGTTCTGCTGCGTGGGTTCCACGAAGGCGTCCAGCGCTTCGCGCAGCGGCGTGAACCACATGCCGAAGTACACCAGCTCGGCATACTTGAGTGCCACGTGCTGCTTGAAGTGGAGCAGGTCGCGATCCAGGCAGAGAGCTTCGAGCTCGCCATGGGCGGCGAGCAGGAGTGTGCCTCCGGGAGTCTCGTAGCAGCCGCGCGACTTGATGCCGACGAAGCGGTTCTCAACCAGGTCAATGCGTCCCACCGCGTTGCGTCCGCCGATTTCGTTCAGCAATTCAACCAGCGATACTGGATCAAGATTCATCCCATTCACGGATGCGGGTACGCCCTTTTCGAATCCGATCTCGACCTGTTCTTCCTGATCGGGAGCTTCTTGCGGCGACTTGGTCATTTGCCAGGTGCTGGCGAGGGGCGCGTTGGCGGCGTCTTCGAGCTCTCCGCCCTCGTGGCTCAGATGCCAGAGATTGCGGTCGCGGCTGTGTATCTTCTGGCGGCTCGCGGCCACGGGAATGCCGCGCTTCTCGGCGTAGTCGAGACAGTCTTCCCGCGATTTCAGATCCCACTCGCGCCACGGCGCGACGACTTTCAGTTCGGGAGCGAGCGCCTGGTACGCCATTTCGAAGCGGACCTGGTCGTTGCCCTTGCCGGTGCATCCGTGGCCGACCACCGAGGCGCCTTCGCGCAGCGCCACTTCGACCTGATGTTTTGCGATCACAGGCCGCGCGAGCGACGTGCCCAGCAGGTACTTGTTCTCGTACACCGCGCCCGCTTTCAGCGCGGGCCAGACGTAGCCGGTCAGGAACTCTTCGCGCAGATCCTCAACCACCACCTTGCTGGCTCCGGTTTTGTAGGCTTTGTTGACGACAGCCTCAACGTCATCTCCCTGGCCTACGTCGGCAACCATGGCGATCACGTCATAGTCGTAGTTTTCCTTGAGCCATGGAATGATGATGGAGGTGTCGAGCCCACCAGAGTAGGCGAGAACAATTTTCTCTTGCATAGACATGTACGCTCCTAGCTAGATTTTCCTGAGACCTGACCCCTAAGACCTAAGACCTGACACCTAATTCTTGAATTCGTCGGGCAAGCGCATGCGCCGTCTTCTTATCGACGGCGATCACCAGCACGGTGTCGTCGCCGGCAAGCGTGCCGACGACCTCAGGCCAGTGGGAAGCGTCGAGGGCGGCGGCGACGGGCTGCGCACTGCCGACCGTGGTCTTCACCACCAGCAGGTTCTGCGCCTGGCGGATTTCGACGACGAACTGGTGAGCGAGCTGCATGACCGAGGGCAAGAAGCTTTCCGCGTTCAGGCTCTCGTCGGCGCGCTGATAGCCCTCCGGGCCTTTGACCAGTTTGAGTTCGTGGATGTCGCGAGAGAGGGTCGCCTGGCCGACTTCGAGGCCCCTGCGTTCGAGCCGGTGCTGGAGCAAGTCCTGGCTTTCCACCGGACCTTCGTCGAGCAGGTCGAGGATCGCTTTGTGACGCGCTCTTTTCGACATGAATAAAAATGCACTTCAATGCATAAGTATCCATTCATCGGAGCGTGGTGTCAAGCGGGAAATAGGAGGGCGGTTCCCTCCTCTTTGACCTCTGTGGTTAAGATTTACGGCTGCTTGGCGCTCGCCGGAATCTGGAAGTCCACGCCCCGTTCGTCGTTGGCTTTGCGGGTGGCGGGGAGATCGAGGTCGGCGAGCAGGATTTTGCGGGTTCGGCCGGCGCCGAAATCAAACAGCGTCTCCCCCACGATGGCGTAGTTGACTACCTCGGAGTGGTGGCCGTCCTTGAAAACGAGCACCGTCGAAGGCTGAGCGGCGACAGGTTGTTCTGGTTCACGGGGAGCTTGTGGGTCGGAAGCGCCCGCTTTCCGGACCGAATCGCGGTCCCCGGCGCCAGCCGTTGCAGGCGCTTGGTTCCGCGGGTCGTTTCGCGAACCTGCGGGGAAGGCGGGGTAGGCGGGGTCGTCGTCTAGGGAGTCGTCGCCGGCATCTTGGGCATAAGGAACGGCGTATGGAATGTAGGCCGGCATGCTGATGCCGACTGGGAAAGAACCACCCCGTCGGTGACGGTGGCGATGCTCGAAGAAGTGACGATCTGAGAACTGGCGGTCCGGGAACAGTGGTGGATTAGGGTTCGCCGGCATGAAGAAGTTGGCACAGCAGCTTCCAAAAACCGGCGGGGTGTTGCCGTAACCGTTGGGTCCAAGGGACGTTACGCTGGCTCGGACACCGGGAGTGGGGTTGTTGCTCCCGCCGAAACCGAACGAAGTGACCGATGGCGGCACGCCGTTAATCTGAGCCGGAACGGGCAAACAACTAGCGACGAAAAACGCCAACAGGAGGCAAAGTATGAAGCAGGATCGCACAACGGCCGGCATGGGAAGCCTCCCCCGCAAAAGGGTACACCAATTGGGAGCCTAACCTATTAGAAGTCGCCGTCACCGCGAAAGTTGCGCGGAAAATCTGCGCTAGGGCCGAAATCCCAAGCCAGAAAAACGCCTACGCCGCGGTGAGCGGCACGCGAGAAGCGATCCGGCGCAGTTCGAGCATGCGGTGGCGGACATAGCCATCCTCGGTCAAATGAGCCGAGGCAATGGCTTTACGGCTGCTGGCCACCATCTGATCGAGCGGGCGGCGTTGGTGGAAATGGGGATCGAACTCGCGGCAGAATTCACAAGGCCGGCTGGAGCGTGTATCGAAGCGATTGATCACGGCAGGGTCGATGTGTTCCACGAAAAGGAACTCCTGGAAGGGGCGAGAACTTCTTCGCCCCTATTATGAGGCGGAGTCACATTGCGCCGCCTCGATTGATTCATGAATTGTTGACCGAGGAATTTGTACTACAAGGGAAGGGACCTGGCAAGCCCACAGGTCACCGGCACATATTTGCTCGGCGCCACAAGCCGCGTGCTTCGAGCAACCCCAGCATCTGTCTGCTCGTAGCCCACAGCTCGCTGATTTCTGGCATGATAGGGCCACCTTGACTGGAGAGATCGTGTGAGTCGCCGTGATAGCAACCCGAGCACCGTCTTCCTTTTCGACGTGGACAATACGCTGCTCGACAACGATCGCGTGTCGGACGACCTGAAGCGATACCTCACGAAAAAAGTGGGAGAGGACAGCCAGCAGCGCTATTGGGAAATCTTCGAGCAGTTGCGCACCGAACTTGGTTACGCGGACTATCTCGGTGCGTTGCAGCGTTATCGCACCGAGCGACCGCGCGATCCAAAGCTGCTGGCCGTCTCGCACTTCATGATCAATTATCCCTTCGTCAAACGGCTGTATCGGAAGTCTTTGGATGTAGTGGAGTACGCGCAAAGGTTGGGACGAGCGGTGATCCTGAGCGACGGCGATGTGGTATTTCAGCCGAACAAGGTCGACCGGTCGGGTCTTTATGAGGCCTTCAAGGGGCACGTCCTGATCTACATCCATAAGGAACTGGAACTGGACGATGTGGAGGCGAGGTATCCGGCGTCGCATTACGTCATGGTGGACGACAAGGTACGGATTCTGGCCGCGATCAAGCAGCATTGGGGCGCGCGGGTGACAACGGTGTTTCCGCGGCAGGGGCACTACGCGCTGGACGCGGCGCAGGTGGCCCAGTATCCCAAACCGGATATTACGCTGGAGCGGATTGGGGAGTTGCAGGAGTATTCGCTGGAAAAGCTTTTGGCGGCCGCAGGAAAACAATAAGCTAGCTCGCGGCTGTTTTCTGCCTTACTCGGCTTCTTCCTCTTCCTGAACCGCGCCGCCTCTGACCATGGCTTCCAACTCCCGGTTCAGGCTGGCGCGGTCGGCCTCGCCCAATTCCACAAAACGGAAAGGTTGGAGGCATCCCTGAGTCGCCCACATGGGAAACAACATGCGTGCGTGGCAGCGGATGCTGGTGCCGCCAATGTGGAACACCATGGTCACCGCAATGCCTTCATCCAGCGGGTGTTCGAGCGACACCAGTCCGCCGTTTACGGAGAGCTGATTCATGCGGCCGCGGATCTGACGTCCGTTTTCGAGCAGCACCAGGGCAAGGATGGAGCCACCGAGCCTGACGCGCGAGCCCCTTGGTCCCTTCTGCATGCCGACGGCGGAGGACATTCTCGGGCTAGTATCGCACCGGGCGGCAGTGGCCCGGCAGATTACGAAAGTCAGGCATCGGTATTGGCCGCGTTTCCGTAGAGACGGGGCTTGCCCCGTCTCGACCCGGAGGCTGGCGCGATGGCGGCGCCCATGCGAAAATGCTCACCGCAATATAAGGAGGCCAATGATGAAACGAATGGCACTGATGGTTTTAGCGGTTTGCCTGGCGCTCGGTTTCGCGCAAACCAGTTTTGCGCAGAAGGGGAAGAAAGCGCCGGTTGCAGCCGGAGCCGTCGATAAGGCCTATTTGCAGAGGATCTGGGATGGCTGGGCGACGCTCGACCCGTCCAAGGTGAAGCAGTATTACGCGCAAGGGCCGCACGTGTTCTTCGACATTGCGCCGCTCAAGTATGGCAGTTGGGACGAATATCAGGCGGGAGTGACCAAGGTTCTCGCCGACTTCAAGTCCGCAAAATGCAGGGTGAACGACGATGCCCAAATCCACAGAAGCGGCGATGCCGTCTGGATCACCGCAACCGTTGCCTACGAGATGACGCACAAGGCTGGCAAAGTCGATATGGGCAACTTCCGCTGGACCGCCGTCTTCGAAAAACAGGATGGGAAGTGGCTGATCGTGCATGAACACGTCTCGGAGCCGCTGCCGTAGTAACTGCCGAACAGGTCCTAGCGATAGCCCTTCCAGAAGAAGTACGCGGTCATGGCCGTTCCCACGGTGATGACAAAGCCGCGAATCCACGCGCCGGGGAGCTTCTGCGCGTAGTGGGCGCCGAAATATCCGCCGAAGAGCGCGCCCAAGGTCACTACGCTGCCCTGCTTCCAGACCACAGCTCCGGCCACAAGGAAGGTGATGACCGCGATGCCGTTGATGATCCCGCCGAGCACCACTTTCAACGCGTTCATGGCGTGAATATCGGTCATGCCGAGCGCGGCGAGCATGGCGAGATTCAGGATCCCGACGCCTCCGCCGAAGTAGCCTCCGTAGACCGCGACGACCAGCTCAAACAGGGACGCGATGGCCAGAGCCGAAGTGGAAGCATCCCTGGCGATGGAGCCTCCCGAGCCGCTGGACAGGCGGTTGCCAAACACGAACAACAGCGTCGCTCCCAGCATCAGCCAGGGCAGAACGCGCAGGAAGGTCTGCGCGGGCGTATGCAGCAGAAGGTAAGCTCCGGCGATTCCTCCGATCAGGCTGGTGACGGTGAGCGGAATCATCACGCGCCGCGAGATGTCGAGGTGCTTGCGATAAGCGCCGGTGCTCGCCGTAACTCCTACCCAGAGCGCCACCGTGTTGGTGGCGTTGGCCGCGATGGGAGCGACTCCGCTGAACAGCAGCGCCGGAAATGCAATAAAGCTGCCTCCGCCCGCGACGGCGTTCAGCGCGCCGCCGAGCGCTCCGGCGACAAACAGGAAGATGACGGTTGGCAGGCCCAAATACAAGATGTATCACGGGATGCCCTATCCGTGACAGAAGTCACATCCTGCGGACGATAGGCCATCTACGCTAAATGGGTAGGAATGGCCTCATGGCAACGCAACTTCATACTGAAATTCGGTCAGAAATTGCGCCAAGCTCGCTCTCGGAGCCAGCGGAGCCACGGCCAAAACCCGGCGCGAAACCTAAAAAGAAACTGATCCGCCGCACCGATCGCGACCACTCGCAGCTCACTCGCCGCAGCTTCCAGGTTGCGTTTCTGCTGCTCAACGTCTGGATCGGCGGCATCTTCTATTTCTGGGTTCGCCAATTTGAGCCGGGCGGCGCGCCGACCTCCTGGCAACGCCCGGCTGGAGTCGAGGGATGGCTGCCGATCGCCGGCCTGATGAACCTGCGCTACTTCATTCTTACTCACCGTGTGCCGGAGCTGCATCCGGCGGGAATGTTTCTGCTGATCTCGTTTCTCGCCATGTCGTTCCTGTTCCGCAAGGCCTTCTGCAGCTGGCTGTGTCCGGTGGGAACGGTGTCGGAATACTTGTGGCGCGCGGGACAGAAGCTCTTCCGGCGCAACTTTGTTCTGCCGCGCTGGCTCGATATTCCGCTGCGCGGGCTGAAATATCTGCTGCTCGGCTTCTTCGTTTGGGCGGTCACTTCGATGGCGGCGGATGAACTGGCCGCTTTCATGAACAGCCCTTACGGCGTGATTGCCGACGTCAAGATGCTGAACTTTTTCCGCTGCCTGGGCGAGGCGGGCGCGCTCACGCTCGCCGTGCTGGCGGTCGCATCGCTGCTGATCCAGAATTTCTGGTGCCGCTATTTGTGTCCCTACGGAGCGTTGCTGGGGATCACGTCGCTCGCCAGCCCGGCGCGCATCCGGCGCAATCCGGAGACGTGCATTGATTGCGCAAAATGCGCCCAGGCGTGTCCTTCGGCGTTGCCCGTCGACCGGCTGATCACCATCCAATCGGCGGAGTGCACCGGATGCCTGGAGTGCGTGGCGGTCTGTCCGGCAAAAGATGCGCTCAGCATGTCGTTACCCAGCTTCTCCGGAAAGACGACTCCGGCGCTCGCGCCCCATCCTGCGCGACTGCCCGCGTGGGCTATGGCAGCGGGAATTGCGGCGCTGTTCTTTGGCGTGGTTGGATTTGCTAAGACCGCGGGCTACTGGGATTCGCACGTGTCGCAAGCCATCTATCAGCAGTTAGTGCCGCATGCGGATGAAGCGCGGCATCCGATGCCGGGAGAGAAGTGAGGTGGTGTAGAGCGGGCGCCCCGCCCGCTTCATTAGTTCTTAGGCGGATACAGCGTTTCCTGAATCGACAGGAAATTCACGTAGTCGTCATCAAAGGTATAGTACAGGATGATGGGCAGAATACCTGGAGGCCCTTCTTCCGTCTGGGGCATTTCTTCCGTCGGAAGAAACCAGACGCGTGAGTTGCCAATGCGCTTGCCCTTGAATGGATCACGGCTCAGAACCCATTTTGCACCCTCAATAAACTCGTCGGCCCGAGGTGCGTTCGGAATCAGAGCTGCAAGTTCATCCGCAAATCTAGGTTCCTCTACGATCTCCCTCATTTTTCCTGGCAGCATTGCGTGCAATGGACCCCTCAGCCAGCGGTTGCAGTTTTAAGCCACGCCTGATCTCGTCCAGGGTTGGTTCTCGATCTCCCACCAACGCGACCGAATAAGGTATGGTTTCCTCTAGTTTGGCCAGCGACCAACCTAGAAATTCATGGGATTCGTTGCTCATGCTCGTACCGCTTACGCCCCAGTAGCGTTGAATCAACCGAAAAAGCAGGTTCATCTCGTGCACGCTGAAATTTAACTTAGGTGGTCGAAGAGGAATGACGCGGCGTTGTGTGAGGCCAAAGTAATCTTTTTCCCGAATTACGATTTCGCCCTGTTCCTGCATGAGGTTCAACAGCCTCTTCATGGGTTTAGGGGCTGGCCCGTTTTCTAGAGCGAAATACTCAACTCCGGTTAGTGGTTTCCCCCATTGGGCATACGCAATGAAATCGGCCCTAAACAGAAGTTTGTTCAGTTTTGTCGCGCCGAAACTGTCGTCTCTTTCAGAGAGGCTAGAGATGTAAACAATGAGTTCTCGCAGCTTCGATTCGTTTGGCGATGGCTTAATTGCTGCTGTCATCGGAAATTTCACCCCGCCTTCCGGCCATGCTTACTTCAAGACTGAACCTTCCAGAGCGGAGTCGGCAAGGCCAATTGTCATCAAATATATTTGACGTATTGATAACATGTCAACTATATTTGATGCTCTCGAATGGCTAAGTCTGGCAATTCCGATCTGCCGAAGGACTTTGCACATGCGTTTGGCGATGCGTTGAACGACTTCCTGGAGCGCACACGGATGGGTCAGAGCGAAGTTGCCCGACTACTCGGTATAGAAGCTGCAGAAGGACAAAAACGAAAGGGAGGGGCAAGGATTTACAGTTATTGTCGCGACTCCAAGGATGGAAAACGCACTAGACCGAACGGTGAAATTCTTTTTCTGGCATGTACCAAATTGCCCGGCTTCTCTTTTGTCTACAACGGTCACAGGATCAACGCAGAAAGTCTTAATGGAAACGGCAGCAAGCCATCACAGCAGACTGCCGAACAGCTAACCTTCGGATTTGAACGTCAATTTAATTTGATAAGCAGACAGGGGACGGTCGAAGTGAAGGTGGCCCGACCACCGGGCCGTATCGAAATCTCTGTGTCGCTCAAGGCAAAATCGTCCTAATAAGGGGAAGGATGTCACGGTGGGGTCAGTCTCGAATCATCGATTAGGTCGAGCCGAACTGCACGAGTGTCGTTGATAAAATTACACTCGCGTTCCTCGTCTGTTGTAAGCAGGGTTCGGCCGACCGCGTACTGACTCTCCGTGATTTTCCTTCATCCAATGGCGATCGAAATCCATTGACTTAAGCCCCGCCGCGCGTCACGCTAGAGATCTGAATTGGGGCAGTTTCGATGGGCGTCTGTTAAGCCCGGACGACCCTCGAAACTGCCCCAAACCCATTTTCAGCGTTCTTTGACAAGTTAACTCGTTGGTTCTTAAAGACTTTACCCGCAAGTCCTTTAAACCCAAAGACCTGGCGGGAGCCACCCCCTAAGTCTTTGATTCCAAAAGACCGGTGGGAGAAGGGGGGAGGGGGTGCGCGGTACAGACTGGCATCCTGACAAAATAGACTCCGAGCGTTCTTGACGCTGCAAAAGGTGGCGCAGCGCGGAACCAATGCTCCGCGCGAACCGTGCGTCAGTCGCGTAATTCTCGCGTGCTAGAATCGTTCTTGTGATGCTTGGGGCCGATGCTTCCTGATATTGAAAAATTGCTGGAACTGCAGGTGGCGGATCAGGAGATCCGCAAGCTGCGGGACGAAGTGGCGGCGCTGCCGAAACGAGTGGCGGCGATCGAACAAAAGCTGGCTGGAACCAAGGCGCACCTGGAAAAAGTCCGCGCTACCGCCAAAAACGACGACGCCAACCGCAAGAAGTTCGAAGCCAACATCAAAGACCTGCAAGGCAAAATTTCCAAGTATCGCGACCAGTCTCTCGACGTAAAAACCAACGACCAGTACAAAGCTCTGCTGCACGAAATCCAGTTTGCCGAGCAGGAGATCCGGCTCAACGAAGACCGCATCCTGGAGGTGATGCTCAACGTCGACGCGCGCGAAACCGAAGTCAAGGCGGCGGAAGCCGAGCTTAAGGCGGAGACGGCCGAGATCGAAAAAGAAAAAGAAGAAGAGCGGAAAATAACCGCCGAAGATCAGAAAAAGCTCTCCGAGTGGAACGCGAAGCGCGACGCTTTGCGGCAGGGGATTTCCGAAGATGTGCTGCATCACTATGAGCGGGTGGTGAAGCATCGCGGCACTGGCCTCGCCGAGGTCCGCGACCATAAGTGCATGGGATGCCAGGTGATGCTGCGTCCGCAGATCTACAACGAGGCGCGCAAGGGCGAGACGGTGATGTACTGCGAATCTTGCCAGCGAATCTATTACTACAATCCCGCGAACGAAGTGGCGCCGGTAGTGGAAGTGGTGACTGTGACCGGCAGAAAGCGGCCGCGTCCCAAGGCAGATGCGCCGCAGGCTTGGTTCTACCGTCCCGATTATCCTGAGGAAGGCGAAGTGCTGCTGGTGTTTATCAATAACGGCAGCAGCGCCACGCGGCGCATCTTCGAAATGCACACTGGACGCCAGTTCGGCGAGGTGCTGACGCGCGAAGGCAATTACCGTCAGGCGTTTCCCGAGGACCTCACCGAGTCCGCGCTCCGGCTGAACGGCCATTGGGAAGAAAAAGAGATGGAAGAGTGGGGCGCGGAAATACCCTCCGATGTGCTCGACCTGCTGCATAAGGATCTGCTGGCCATCCGGCGCGAGCACCGCGCCAGCCACAAGCATGCGGCCGCTCCTGCGGGACAGCCGGCTGCACACTAGCACCTTGCGGTAAGATGGCCCACACGAGGTGTGTGATGGCTCCCAGCGGCAACGATTTCAGAATCCCTTCCGCGTCCCGTCGTTCGTTTCTCAGTCTGTCGGCCGCTGCTTCGGCAGCGTTCGCATTGCGCATTGTCACCGAACCCATGCTGGCTCACGCTCGTCCGCACAACGCGCCGAAAGATGCGATCCGGATTGACGCCAACGAGAACCCGCTCGGGCCGTGTGCATCGGCGCGCGAGGCGGCAACCGCCATCGTCCCGCAAGGCGGACGTTATTCCGACTGGCTCACCGACGATCTGGTGAAGCAACTGGCCGACATGGAAGGGCTGAAGCCGGAACAGGTTCGGGTCGATGCGGGATCAAGCCCGCCTCTGCATCACACGGTGGCTGCGTTTACTTCTCCGCAGCGCAGTTACGTGACCGCCGATCCGGGATACGAGGCCGGGATGCACGCTGCCGCGGCCATCGGCGTCAAGGTGGTGAAAGTTCCGCTGACCAAGACCTATGCGCACGATGTGAAGGCGATGCTGGCCGCGGCTCCCGATGCGGGCGTGTTCTATGTGTGTACGCCCAACAATCCTACGGGAACGGTGACCAGCCATTCCGATATCGAATACCTGGTCGACAACAAGCCTAAGGGTTCGATCGTGCTGGTGGATGAAGCCTACATTCATTTCTCGGACGCGGTTTCGGTGATGGACCTGGTGAGAGCGGGGAAGGACGTCGTTCTGCTGCGCACGTTCTCCAAGATTTATGGCATGGCCGGACTGCGCTGTGGCGCCGTATTCGCCCGTCCGGACCTGCTGGAAAAGATCGAAAACTATGGCGGCTGGAACTTCATGCCGATTACCGCCCTGGTGGCCGCGTCCGCCAGTCTGAAGGACGCGCAACTGGTCCCGGAGCGCAAACGCATCAATGCCACCATCCGCGGCCAGGTCTTCGACTGGCTCGACCGCAACGGATACTCCTACATTCCGTCGCAGTCGAACTGCTTCATGCTGGACACGAAACGTCCGGCGAAGGCGGCGATTGATGCCATGGCCAAGCAGAAGGTGATCATTGGACGCATCTGGCCGGTGTGGCCGACGTTTGCACGCATTACGGTTGGAACCGCGTCCGAGATGGAACAGTTCCAGGCGGCTTGGCAGAAGGTGATGACGGGCGCGGTTACGGCTAGTGTGGGGGCGTTGCCGAGATGGGGCGAACTACCACGCAAACGGCATCGGGACACCAGCGGGATGCGAGCTTGAAGTCGTGTGGTGACGGGGCTTCCGCCCCGTCCGGGCGGGGCAGAGCCCCGCCACCACACAACCACTACGCGATAACATCTACCCATGCCGAAAAAACCTGCTGCTTTCGCCAAGCATGCGGAGGCTTCCGTAAAACTGTCGCTGCGCGGAGCCACGCGCCTGCTCGCCCGTCACCCATGGGTCTATCGCTCCGATGTTGTTGGAGCGGATGATATTCCGCCCGGTGCGCTGGTTCGTGTCCACGATTCGCGGGGAAAGTTTCTTGGCACTGCGCTCTACAGTTCATCGTCGCAGATCGCGATCCGTATGATCTCGCACGGTTCAGTGACTGATCTGCCGGCTTTGGTCGCAGAGCGCATTCGGGCCGCCATCGCCTACCGCAAGGAACTCGTTTCGAATACCGATGCCTACCGCATCGTCTTCAGCGAAGCCGATTTTCTGCCTGGGCTCATCGTCGATCGCTATAACGACGTGCTCTCGGTGCAGATTCTGACCCAGGCCATGGATGCTGCACCGGTGCGCGAAGCCATCCTGCAAACGCTAAGAGACGAACTGCAACCGGCGGGGATTGTGGAGCGGGTCGAGGCGCGAATTCGGGAGCTGGAGCAATTGCCGCCGCTCCAGTCCGGACTGCTTTGGGGAGAGAAGAGTTCGACCGAATACAGGATGAACGGCGTCGGCTTCTACTACGACGGGCTCGAAGGTCAAAAGACCGGCGCATTTCTGGATCAGCGTGAAAACTACGCTGCAGCGGCTGAATACGCTCACGGGGAGGCGCTCGACGCTTTCTGCTACCAGGGAGGATTCGCGCTGCATCTGGCGGCGAAGTGTTCGAGCGTCACAGGAGTGGACAGCTCGCGTCCGGCGCTGGAGATGGCGGAGAAGAACGCGGCTCTGAACGGGCGCGAACTGGAGTGGATCGAGGGCAACGCCTTCGACCTGTTGCGGGAATACGCCGCCGCCAACCGGCGCTACGACACCGTGGTTCTCGATCCGCCGGCCTTTGCCAAGTCGAAGCGCGACCTGGAAAAGGCCCTGCGCGGTTACAAGGAGCTCAACCTGCGGGCCATGAAAATGCTGCGGCCGGGAGGGATTCTGGTCACTTGCTCGTGCTCGTTCCATGTTGGGGCTGCGGACTTTCTGAAAGTGGTCGCCGATGCGGCCCAGGATGCTCACAAATCCCTGCGCGTAGTCGAAAACCGCGGGGCGGCGAAGGACCATCCAATCCTGCTGAATGTGCCGGAAACCAGCTACCTTCAATGCCTGATATTGAGCGTAAGCGACTGAAAAATAAACATATATAATAGTTGACAATAACACACTAAGATTTTATGATTTAGTGACACTAATTAAAAACCTGGGAGCTTTCGATGCTCCCCGAATGAACTTCCAGTAGGAGGATTTACCTTTATGACCATGATTACGCGTTATGACCCTTTCCGTGAGTTCGTCACCCTACAAGACCGCATGAACCGTTTGTTCCGGGTTCCCCGTGGGCCGGAGGAGCAGGATGAATCGCTAACCACAACCGCATTCGCCCCGCCCGTGGATGTCTACGAGGACGAGCACAACATCACGTTGAAGATCGAAGTACCGGGAATCGACGAGAAGGACATTGACGTCCGCATCGAGAACAACACGCTGACCGTGCACGGCGAGCGCAAATTCGAGAAGGAAGAGAAAGAAGAGAACTACCGGCGCGTGGAGCGGCAGTATGGCAGCTTCACTCGCACCTTCACGCTCCCGAACACCGTCAACCACGACAACGTTCAGGCCGACTATGACAAGGGCGTGCTGAAGGTCAAGCTGGCGAAGAAAGCCGAAGCCAAGCCGAAGCAGATCAAGGTCAACGTCGGTGGGCAGAAGACGCTGGAAGCGAAGGCGCCAGGCAAGGCCGCGTAAAGCAGTGGTCAGTGGTCGGTGGCCAGTTGTCAGTTTCAGGGGAGGCGGCTTAGCTAAGCGCCTCCCTTTTGTTTGAGCTTAAAATATCTGTCATCCTGAGCGAAGCGAAAGAATACAGAGGTCCTTCGCTTCGCTCAGGATGACAAGGTTATAGAGGATACCCATGGCCATCCGTTGGGACAAATTCACCGTTAAGGCGCAGGAAGCCGTTCAGCGGGCGAACGAGCTCGCCTCCGAGCACGGCAATCCGGAGCTGGCGTCGGCGCATCTGCTGGCCGCGCTGGTTGAAGATAAAGAAGGCATCGTTCCGCCCGTGCTGGAAAAGATCGGCATCGGGCCGCAGGCCGTGCTCAGCGACCTCTACAAAGAGATTGAAAAGCTGCCCAAAGTTTCAGGCAGCGGCGGGGCGCAACAGCCGGCAATGTCGTCGCAGATCAACCAGGTTTTGGAGAAGGCCTTCAAAGAGGCCGACACCTTCAAGGACGAATACGTCTCGACCGAGCACATGCTGCTGGCGCTGACGAGCTTGAAGCGCGATGCGGCGCAGGAACTGCTCGCCCGCCACGGCGCGACGCACGACGCCATTCTGAAGGCGCTGACCGCGGTCCGGGGATCGCAGCGCATTACCGACCAGAATCCGGAAGGCAAGTACCAGGCGCTGGAGCGTTATGCCCGCGACCTGAACGAGCAGGCGCGGCGCGGCAAGCTTGACCCGGTGATTGGACGGGATGAAGAAATTCGCCGTGTGGTGCAGGTGCTTTCGCGGCGCACCAAAAATAATCCGGTTCTGATTGGCGAGCCGGGAGTGGGCAAGACGGCGATTGTCGAAGGCCTGGCGCAGCGCATTATTTCTGGCGACGTGCCCGAAGTCCTGAAGAACAAGCGCGTGGTTGCGCTCGATCTGGGTGCGATGCTCGCGGGCGCGAAATATCGCGGCGAATTTGAAGACCGGCTCAAGGCCGTGCTGAAGGAAATCGAGGATTCGCAGGGCCAGATCATCCTTTTCATCGACGAGTTGCACACGCTGGTCGGCGCGGGCGCTGCGGAAGGGGCGATCGACGCCTCCAACATGCTGAAGCCGGCGCTGGCCCGCGGCGAGTTGCGCGCCATTGGCGCGACCACCCTCAACGAATATCGCAAATACATCGAGAAAGACGCCGCGCTCGAACGCCGCTTCCAGATCGTCTTCGTGGGCGAGCCGAACGTCGAAGATACGATTGCGATCTTGCGCGGCCTCAAGGAAAAGTACGAAGTGCATCATGGGGTGCGCATCAAGGATTCGGCCATCGTCGCGGCTGCGACTTTATCGCACCGCTACATTTCTGACCGCTTCCTGCCCGACAAGGCCATCGACCTCATCGACGAGGCGGCGGCATCGCTGCGTATCCAGATCGACTCGATGCCTACCGAAATCGACCAGCTGGAACGGCGGGCTACCCAACTGGAGATCGAAAAGCAGGCGCTGAAGAAAGAAGACGACGCCAACTCCAAAGAGCGGCTGGCACAGGTGGAAAAGGAGCTGGCCGGCATTCGGGAAAAATCCAATGCGCTCAAGGCCCGGTGGAAGCAGGAAAAAGACCTGATCGCGAAGGCTCGGGCGCTGAAAGAAAAGCTGGAGCAGCTCAAGATCGAAGAAGCGGCGGAGGAGCGCAAAGGCAATCTGGAGCGCGTGGCGCAGATCCGCTATGGGTTGATTCGGCAGACGGAAGAGGAACTCAAGAAGGTCACCTCGCAGATTGACGGTAGCACCGACAAGGCCGCGGGCGGGGGCGCCCGCTCCACACAGACACAGGCGCGAGCGCGGATGCTCAAGGAGGAAGTGGATGAGGAGGATGTCGCCCGCATCGTCTCCAAGTGGACGGGCATTCCGGTTTCCAAGATGCTCGAAGGCGAAGTCAAGAAGCTCATCAACATGGAAGACCGGCTGCGGTTGCGGGTCATTGGACAGGATGAAGCGCTTGAGCGCGTGGCCAACGCCATTCGCCGCTCGCGGGCTGGGCTTAGTGATCCCAAGCGGCCGATCGGGTCGTTTATTTTCCTGGGCCCGACCGGCGTCGGTAAAACCGAACTGGCACGGGCGCTGGCTGAATTTCTTTTCGACGACGAGCGGGCGATGATCCGCATAGACATGTCCGAATACATGGAGAAACATGCGGTGTCGCGGCTGATCGGAGCGCCTCCGGGGTATGTCGGCTATGAAGAGGGCGGACAGCTGACCGAACAGGTGCGGCGGCATCCTTATGCCGTGGTGCTTTTTGACGAGATCGAAAAAGCGCACCCCGACGTGTTCAACATCCTGCTGCAGATCATGGACGACGGCCGCCTCACCGACGGCAAGGGCCGCAAGGTCGATTTCAAGAACACGGTCATCATCATGACCTCGAACCTGGGCTCGGCGTATCTACAGTCGGAAAACATTCGCTCCGCCGATGGCTTCGAGCGCGCCTCGAAGCTGGTGATGGAGGCGCTGCACGGGCATTTCAAGCCCGAGTTCCTGAATCGCGTGGACGACGTCATCATCTTCCATCCGTTGGGCAAGGAAGAGCTGGTGAAGATCGTCGATCTGCGTCTGGAAGACCTGCGGCGTCTGCTGGCCGACCGCAAGATTTCCCTGGAGCTGACCGACGCCGCGAAAGAACTGCTGTTTACCGAAGGCTACGATCCCAATTTTGGAGCGCGTCCGCTGAAGCGCGCTATTCAGAAGCTGGTGCAGGACCCGCTGGCGCTGAAAATTCTGGATGGCGAAGTGCTGCATGGCGACCACGTGGTCGTGGACGCAGATAAGAAGGTGGGCAAGATGACGTTCAAGGTCAGCGAGCGGGTAGGGGAGAAAGCGGCGGCGCGGGCGAAGAAGTAATCGCCCATGGTTGCGTAGGGACGGTCGCCGTCGGCCGTCCAAGTTGAGACCGGGTCGATGGAGTTCGGCGTTTGCAGTGGCAATTTTAGCGGGTGGCCACGGTCTGCTGAGCTTCGCTCGGCTGGGCAGGTGAGGGCACCTGCCCCTACGTGGTTCTCTTGGTTCTGGCTCGCGGCTTCGAGGTTCGGCGCGCCCCCGGCACCTTCCCGATTCTCGGATCTCCCGCAAGAACGAGTTCGCAGGCATGCAGCGCCGCTTCTTCGAAATCCTCCGCATTGGATGGAAGCACCTGCCAGCCCGTTATCTTCTTTCTCAACACCTTGATGGAGCGCATATTGGGGAAGTCCTGCCGCAGACTGCGGTGGTGCTCCTCGGTGGTGGCGAGCCAGACTCCGTTGTCGGCCGTCTGGTTAGGTTTGTCACGGAGAATCAGGACAATTTTGTCCTTAACATAGACCGCAAGACACCCGAACATGGGGCGGGTTGTGGGCGACAGTGAAGCGATGGCGTCAAGCACGAATTCATGCGGGACAGGCTTGCGCTGCTTAACGACGAAGAGGGGGTCGTCGAGCGGGAGTGACCTCGTATTGGGACGGGGCTTCGACATACGAGCAACGAATCGCGCTCCGTTCAATTCTGCTTTCCATTGACTCTATATCACTGGTCGGTCAGGAGGCGAATTCGAAAAGCTTGCCGATGCCCGCTCCAAAGCTGTAAGGTACTCGGCCAAGGCTCAATTCTTTTTGGAGGATGAAATGAAACTCCGCCGCGCTCTGTTCGCGTTCATTCTTGTACTTTCCTGTGTCAGCTTTTTCTGGGCGCAAGCCGCGCCTGCATCAAAGACCGTCATCATCCGCGCTGGACATCTACTGGACGTGAAAACCGGCAAGACACTCAGCAATCAAACCATCGTGATACAGGGCGACAAGATTGCCAGCGTTGGCTCCGACACGGCTGTGCCCGCTGGAGCGCAGGTAATCGATCTCTCCAACGCCACCGTGCTGCCGGGATTGATTGATGCGCACACGCACGTCACGATGACCACCAACTTCGGTTATTCGCGGCTGGCGATTTCGGCACCGCGCGAGGCGCTTAACGGAGCGCGGAACGCGCGGGTCACGCTCGATGCCGGATTTACGACGATCCGGAATGTGGGCGCGAGCGACTATACCGACGTTGCTTTGCGCGATGCGATCAACGCCGGTGATCTGCCTGGGCCGCGGATGCTGGTCAGCGGCCCGGCCCTTAGCATTACCGGCGGCCACTGCGACGATAATCTGCTGCCGTTTGAGTGGCACGCGCAGAGCGAAGGCGTGGCCGATGGCGTGGAAGCCGTCCAGCACAAGACGAGAGAGATCATCAAGTATGGCGCCGACCTGATCAAAATCTGCGCTACTGGTGGTGTGCTGTCGCATGGCGATAATCCGCAAGCGTCGCAATACACGCTTGAGGAGATGAAGGCCATCGTGGCGGACGCGCACCGGTTGGGGCGGAAGGTGGCGGCGCATGCGCATGGGGCGGAGGGCATCCGCTGGGCGTCGGAGGCGGGCGTGGATTCGATTGAGCACGGGTCCTACATTGACGATGCGGCCATTGCCACCATGAAGAAGAACGGCACTTATCTGGTGCCGACGCTTTATCTGATGGACTGGTTTTTCGAGAATGCGGAGAAGATCGGCACTCCGGCAGAGTTGATTGCCAAGGGGCACGAGGTGATGCCGGCGGCACGCAAGAATGTGGCGCGGGCGTTTGCGGCGGGAGTCAAAGTTGGATTCGGCACTGATGCTGCCGTGTATCCGCATGGACTGAATGCGCATGAGTTCGCGGTGATGGTGAAGCTGGGACTGACGCCGTTGCAGGCGATCCAGGCGGCAACCATTAACGACGCCGATCTGTTGGGCTGGTCCGACAGGGTCGGGACGATTGAGCCGGGGAAGTGGGCCGACATCGTTGCTGTCGATGGCGATCCGCTGGCCGACGTCACTACTCTCGAACGCGTCAAATTCGTGATGAAGGGCGGCGAGGTGGTTAAGAACCTGTACGCGAAGTGAAACCAGTTGCAGCCGTCAGGCTGAGGATGGTAGTCGGACTGCAGAAGCCTTGACTGGCAAGGCTTTTAAAAGGATACGCAGAGGTGCATTCCTAAAATAACGCGTTTATTTCAGGCCAAAGTAAGGTACAATCCAGACCAGTTCAACGGCGCTCGGGGGGGTCGATCGCCGCGCTCGACTTGGACCATACTTCCAGAGTCTTTTCCTTCATAGCTTCTTTCTATGCTGTAGACGTGCTCGATGCCGGCCACAAAGGAGTAGCAGACTGACCATCCATTCCCACATTCCTGGAGGCTGTATGAAGAGGTTTTTCGTTTCCGTGCTGGCGTTCGGTGTGCTCACGACACTGACCGCCGGGGCTCAGGACTCCCCTAAGAAATCGAAAACAGAACCACCGATGCGAGGAATCCATTGGGCAAAGGGCTTTGCCCACCACGGCGGAGGGAGCCCAGATATGACCTGGCACAATGGCGCCATTTTGACGACTGCGGCCACGCAGGCCATCTTCTGGGGAACTAGTTGGGCGACCTATACCGGCGACAAGATCACCGGCATGGATACCTGGTATGAAGGATTCGGCGGCTCCAATTATGCTGCTACCTCCGACGAATACACCGGCACCAACGGTCAGGTGACCTCCAGCACAAGTTATGGCGGGCACGTTGTGGATACCACGACCGCGAGTGGCGGCTCCAAGACATCGGCCATCCTGGCGGAGGTCTCGCGAACGGTTATTACGCCGTTTACACCGACATTCCGCGCGGTCACCCCGGATACTGTGCCTATCACAGCTACGGATCTTGCGGGACGACGCCGGTTCAATTCGCCTTTTTCTGGAAACTGGATGGAGATGCGGGTTGCGATCCGCAATCGACGGTTTCTGGAGAGTCGCAAGGTTTAGCCGCTCTTGCTAACGTCAGCGGACACGAGCTCTCGGAAGCTCGCACCGATCCGCGCAACGGCGGATGGTACGACTCCTCTGGTCAGGAGAATGGAGACAAGTGCGTCTGGACCTTCAACGTTCCTTATGTGACCTTCCCGAACGGCTCGCAGTGGAAGATCCAGGGCGAGTGGTCGAACAACGCATACAACACCAACACTGGATACCCCAACAGTTCCGGGCAGAACGGATGCCTTGACGGCCACTGAATCTAGCTCGCCTTATCTTTCAACCGGGCCGCATTCTTCCACCGGATGCGGCCCGATTCTTGGGTTCGCATCACGTTAGCCTCGGTCCGTTCAGTGTGATCGTGCTAACCCGCCTGCCTACGGAAAACTTCGCTCTCTAACTTCCATTAGAATCGCCCCGTGACTTTTCGGCTACAGATTGAAGCCACCCGCGGCCCGGCCCGTACTGGCAAGCTCATCACTCCTCATGGAGAAGTTGAGACACCGGTGTTCATGCCGGTGGGGACGCTTGGTTCGGTTAAGGGTGTTTCGCAGGATGTGCTCGAAGAACTTGGCGTCGAGATTCTGCTCGCGAATACATACCATCTTTTTCTACGGCCTGGGGTCGAAACGGTTCGGAAGATGGGCGGGCTGCACCGGTTCATGGCTTGGGATCGGGCCATTCTTACCGACTCGGGCGGGTTTCAGGTTTTCAGTTTGAACGATCTTCGGAAGGTCCGCGAAGAAGGCGTCGCGTTTCGGTCGCATCTGGATGGGTCGGCTCATTTTCTCAGTCCCGAAAAAGCTATGGAGATTCAGATTGGGCTGGGCGCTGACATCATCATGGCGTTTGATGAGTGCACGGAGTATCCGGCGGATCCTCAGCGGGTGCGCGACTCAATGGAGCTGACTTTGCGCTGGGCGGGGCGCTGCAAGAATTATTTTGAGGAGCACAAGGGCGAAGTGCCTTGGATCAGCCGTCAGCCGTCAGCCATCCGCCTTCAGGAAAAGCAGGTCCTTCGCCCCGCTGGGCAGGTGAGGGCACCTGCCCCTACGTGGGCGCGGGCGACGCCGGCAGCGGAGTCTACGCAGGCCTTGTTTGGCATTGTGCAGGGGGGGATGGACCGTGAGCTGCGCCGCGAATCGGCTGCTCGGACCATTGACATCGGATTTCCTGGATATGCTATCGGCGGGTTGAGCGTTGGCGAGCCTCGGGAGCTTACCCGCGAGATTGTTGAGTCCACGCTGGAGCATCTTCCCTCCAACCAGCCGCGTTATTTGATGGGAGTTGGAACCCCCGAAGAGATTGCCCTGTACGCGCAGATGGGCGTTGACATGATGGATTGCGTGTTGCCTACCCGCGCGGCCCGCCATGGGTTGCTTCTTACGTCCGAAGGCAAGGTTTCGATCAAGCAGGCCCGGTATGCGGAGGACGACGGCGCGCTCGATCCCGCCTGCGAGTGCCGCGTCTGCCAGCGTTATTCGCGGGCCTACCTGCGCCATCTGTATGCCTCGAACGAGCTGCTGGCGCAGGTTTTGAATACGGTCCACAACCTGCACTTTTATCTGGCAACCATGCGCACGGTGCGCGCCTGGATTCGGGGTGGCACCACCGGGCCCCACGTTTCGCAGCCCCGTCAGCGCTGATAAGTCATGCGATGGAGGGACGGGCGCCTCGCCTGTCCAGCCGGCCGGGCGGGGGCGCCCGGCTCTCCACCCGCAAATCACGGTTGTAAATTCGGTGTGGTGTCCTTGACACCTTAGGCAGCCGTCCGGCATTCTATTTAACTTGGGAACAAGGTCGTTTCCTTCTGTGCCGTTCCGAAGCGAAACCGGAGTGCGGCATCGCCGGTTCTAGCCTGCAAGCTACAGGATCTCCGGCCATAGGAGAATAAATTCCCGAAGTCAACCGGCGAGAGAAGCAAACATGTGCCGAGTTCCGCTCGGCCAGGCTCGAAGGACGTTTGCGGCTATCGCGGTTCGAATAAGGTATTTCGTTACAGAGGATCAACTTGGCGGCGGCATTCATATTCTTCGGTATCCGTGGCATTTTGGCGTTTTGGTTGCAGTTTCCTGGGGGCTCGGGTCTGCTCGGGCTGGCGCCGCTGCTGTTCATTTTTGCGATTTTTTACTTCCTGCTGATTCTGCCGCAGCAGCGCAAGCAGAAGAAGTGGCAGGCCATGCTGAGTCAATTGAAAAACGGGGACAAGATCACAACCAGCGGGGGGCTGCGCGGGACGATCGTCAGCCTCAAGGACGATGCGCTGACTTTGCGCGTGCCGCCGGACAATCTGAAACTCGAAATCAGCCGCGCATCGGTAGTATCGGTGACGACGGCGGAAGAAGGTACTAAATCATAGTCGTTGGTCGCTAGTCGTTGGTCGTTCGGGAAGCGTGGTGGGCTTGAACGGTTTTGCTAACGACTAAGGACTAACGGCCATCGACGGTTTTTCATGAATAAGAATCTCAGTTGGAAGTTGGCAATTAGCGTCGGGATCCTGCTGGTCTTCCTGGGCGGAATCGTCGGCATTCCGAAGGACTGGTCGGGCAAAGGGATACTGGCTGCGATCACGGACCGCATTCATTTGGGACTCGACCTCCGCGGCGGAACGCACCTGATTTTGCAGGTGCAAGTCAATGACGCCGTCAACGTCGATTCCGACAACGCGATGGCGCGCCTGAAGGAAGACTTCCGCACGCACAAAATTACTTACGCCGACATCACCAAGCCCGATCCGGTGAACCATCCGGAAATGATCGTGGTTAAGAGCGTTCCCCCGGATCAGACCAGCGATTTCAAGAATCTTATTTCCGACCGGCTGCCGGATTACAGCGCCACCTCGGGCGCGGAGAACTCCTGGACGATTTCGATGAAGGCGCAAAGCCTCGCCGACTTGAAGAATCGGGCTGTTACCCAGGCTATCGAGACCATTCGCAATCGAATCGATCAGTTGGGCGTGAGCGAGCCTGAGATTGAGGAGCACGGACTCGGCAAGTATCAAATTCTGGTTCAACTTCCGGGCGTGGACGATCCGGCTCGGGTGAAGGAAATCATGCAGTCCACCGCGATGCTCGAAATCAAGCAATCGCTGGGCGGGCCCTATGGAAGCCAAGAACAGGCGCTACAGGACAAGGGGGGCGTGCTGCCTCCCGATACCGTATTGATGGAAGGGAAGAGCATCGGATCGCGCAACAGCGAAACCGGGGAACAGTGGTACATCATCTCGCGCGCCTCGGCGGTGACCGGGCGCGATCTTCGGACCGCGGAACCGTCCACCGACGAGAATGGCCAGCCGGCGGTCCGCTTTATCCTTACCTCCGAAGGCGGGCGCAAGTTCTTTTCGTTCACTTCCGCGCACGTCGGCGACTACCTAGCGGTGGTTCTCGACAACCGGGTGCAGGAAGTGGCGGTGATTAAAGAAGCCATTCACGACACCGGTATCATCAACGGCCGGTTCACCCAGCAAGAGACGCAAGACCTTTCGATGACGCTGCGTTCCGGGGCTTTGCCGGCCGGCATCAAGTATCTCGAAGAGCGTACGGTGGGGCCGTCGCTCGGCGCCGATTCGATTCGTTCCGGGGTGCAGGCGTCCATAGTTGGGATGCTTGTCGTTCTCATTTTCATGCTGATCTACTACCGCTGGGCGGGCGTGAATGCCGATGTCGCGCTGATTTTCAACCTCATCATCCTGCTCGGGTTCATGGGCTATGCTCGCGAGTTTGCGGTACTGACGTTGCCGGGAATCGCGGGCATCATCCTGACGGTGGGCATGGGCGTGGATTCGAACGTGCTGATTTTTGAGCGCATCCGCGAAGAACTGAGGAACGGTAAGACGCCGCCCTCCGCCGTGGAGCAGGGATTCAGCCATGCCTGGATCACCATCGTCGATACGCACGTCACGACGATTGTTTCGGCCATGATTCTGTTCATCTTTGGCACAGGACCGGTAAAAGGATTTGCGACTACGCTGGTCATTGGCTTATTCGCAAACCTGTTTACGGCGGTGTTCGTGTCGCGCATGATTTTTGATTGGGTGCTGAGCAGGAAAGAGCGCGGCGAGGCATTGAGTATTTAAGGGCAGTCGATGGTCGGTGGTCGATAGTCGTTCGCGAATTTCAAACGAACGACGCCTCCCGAACGACCAACGACTAGCGACCAACGACTGATTTTGAAGGGATCGTAAGCAGCGTGGAATTTTTTAGAGACACCAACATCGATTTCCTCGGGAAGAAGTGGTACTTCCTGACCTTCTCGCTGATCTTCAGCGTGGCCGGCGTGCTGTCCATGGCGTTCTGGCATGGCATTCCACTGGGTGTGGACTTCCGCGGCGGCACGCTGGTCTATGTGAAGTACGCGCATACGCCCGACCCCGCCGCCATTCACAGCGAAATTGATCGCGCAGGGCTGAAGAACGCCCGCGTGCAGAGGTACGGCCCACCCGGCAACAACGAAGTGCTGATTGCGCTCGATATTCAGGAGACCAGCGAACAGGATTTGAGCAGGGGCAAGGACCAGATCAAACAGGCGCTCGAAAGCAACGCCGCACCGGGTAAACAGGATCTCAACAATTCCAGTGCCTTGGCCATTGCGAATTATCTTCTGGAGAAAGACCCGCTTCACCTCTACGGCGGCGCCGATGCCAACCCACGCTACACCGCAATGGCGCAGGCCATTGTGGACTATCGTGACAAGACGAAAGGCGGCGTTGTCGGTTCGATTGATGAGCTGAAGGGTGTGGCCGATCCCGGCGTCGTTGCCTCGCTCCGGGATAGCTTCTTTGTCTCTGACTTTGGCATCCGTAACGTCGAGATTGTCGGCCCGCAAGTTGGACACCAGCTTCGCACGCAAGCCATTCTGGCCACCCTTTATTCACTGGGGGGAATGCTGATTTACCTGGGACTCCGCTTTGAATGGATCTACGGTGTGGCTGCGGTTTTGACGGTCTTCCACGACACGCTGATTACGGTGGGCGCCTTCTCGCTGCTCAACTGGGAAATCTCGCTGACCGTGATCGCGGCGATCCTGACGTTGATCGGATACTCCAATAACGACACCATTGTCGTGTTTGACCGCATTCGAGAAAACATCAAGCTGCTGCGGCGGGACCGGCTGGCGGACATTGTCAACAAAAGTATTAATCAGACTTTAAGTCGAACCATCTTGACAGCGGGCCTGACTTTCCTTACCGTTCTTGCGTTGTTCCTTTTTGGGGGCGAGGTGTTGCATGGGTTCAGCTTCGCCCTGGTCATCGGAATCCTGATCGGAACCTACTCCTCGATCGCGATTGCCGCCCCAATTTTGGTTGCCTACCAGGAATGGCGGGGCGAGCGCGGCAAGAAGCCGATTGCCATGCCGCTGCGGTCCGGCAATGGGGCTCAGTCGAAGGAAAAAGTTAAAGTTTAAGGTATAAATCCGGGCGATGTGGCGTAAAATCATAGACCTGCGCGTAGAGGCAGAGGCCCGGGAGCGCAAAGCTCGAAAGAGCGGGAGCAAAGAGGATGCAGTCGGTGTCTAAATTGTCTTAGGGTTTCGTGTGGAGAAAGCCTATGTTCGAAGACAGCCTTATCGAGTCAGGCAACAGATTCAAGACGAAGCGATTGAGCACCACCATTTTTTCCTTCACTCTACAGGTAATGCTCATCGTTGTCCTGATCCTAATCCCCTTGATTTATACCGACGCGCTGCCCAAGACGCAGCTGATGACCTTCCTGGTTGCGCCGCCACCGCCGCCACCACCACCTCCTCCGCCAGTCGCTGCGGTTAAGGTGGTGAAGATGCAAAGCGAACTGATCAACGGCCAGTTGCGTCAACCCACCAAGATTCCACAGAGAGTTCAGATGATCAAGGAAGAGGAAGCGCCTCCGGATCTGGGTGCTGGCGGTGTCCCGGGTGGTGTCCCGGGCGGAATTCCGGGAGGCTCGGCGGGCGGCGTAATCGGCGGCATCGTCAGTCAGACCGCTAACCTTCCGAAGGTGGCGACTCCGCAGCGCATCCGTGTTTCGTCGGGCGTGTCGACCGGTCTTTTGATCCGGAAGGTAACGCCCAATTATCCGCCGCTGGCAAAACAGGCCCGCATTCAGGGGTCAGTCGTGCTGCAGGCGGAAATCAGCAAAGAGGGCACGATTCAGAACCTGCAATTGATCAGCGGGCACCCCATGCTGGCGCCGGCGGCGATCGAGGCCGTGAAACAATGGCGCTATAAGCCATACCTGCTCAATGGCGAGCCGGTGGCCGTGGAGACCCAGGTAGTTGTTAACTTTAGCTTGTCCGGAGGCTAGACTCTCCGGGCTTGGCTTGCGGCGATTGTTTGTGGCAGAGGAAGGCCCTCCCCGTCCCCTCTTTTCCAGAGACGGGAACCCAGGGTGGATCGTGCCCCCGGGAGCAATTCTGCCCGCTTTGGTTTTTTCTGGCATCAAAAGGTTGAGATGAGCAGGGTGTCGAACGACCGAGTTTTCACCTGCCCAGCTCCCGAAGGGGCGCGAGATTTCAAAGCCCTTACGGCATCGCTAACGCGATGGCCTGATACGACACATTTCTGAGGAGGAAAAGCAACTCATGGTAGTGAACCTGGCAGCAGTCGCACTCTGTAATTTCCATCTTTTTGCCGCCTGGCTCTTGCAAGAGGGCCAAGTCGGTTGGGACCCGATTTCGCTGTGGAAGCAGATGGGCATTCTGGCGAAGGTCGTGGTTATCGTGCTGTTCATCATGTCGGGGTGGTCGATCGGCGTGATGATCGACCGCTGGATGGCTTTCAACGCCGCCCGCAATCAATCCCGCTCGTTTGCTCCCGCGGTTGCCGGAGCGCTACGCGAGGGCAAGATTGAGGAAGCGATCAAAGTCGCCGAGCGCAACAAGAAAAGTCACTTGGCCAAGGTAGTCACCGCAGGTCTGATGGAATTCAAAGCCCATCAGGATAGCCCAGGGGAGATTCCTGGCGAGACCATCGAAGCTTCCAAGCGCGCATTAGAGCGCACCGAAGCCATCGTGCACGCCGAGCTGAAGCGTGGCTTGGGCGGTCTGGCGACAATCGGCTCGACGGCTCCCTTCGTGGGACTGTTCGGAACGGTGGTCGGCATTCTGAACGCCTTCAACGGCATCGCTAAGGAAAAGGCAACCGGTCTGGCAGCAGTGGCCGGCGGTATTTCTGAAGCGCTCGTGACCACCGCAGTCGGCCTGTTCGTGGCGATCCCGGCCGTCATGATGTTCAACTATTTGACCGGCCGCGTGGAAGCGTTCGACGTGGAGATGGATAACTCGTCGAGCGAACTGATCGATTACTTCCTGAAGCGCCGGAGCATGCGCCGGTCCTAAGAACCCAGGTCTTAGGTCTCAGGACGGACTAGCGGGTCGCGAGATGAGTTGCTGAAGGGGCGCCGGTTCCGGCCGGCGCCGCTCCTCCTCACCGTCGCCGTCCCCGGCAAGGGCAAGCACACGCAGGAGACAGAATTCCATGGCATTAGCAAAGCGAAACGAAGGGGCGAACGTCACCTCCGACATCAACGTCACACCAATGGTGGACGTGATGCTGGTGCTGCTGATCATCTTCATGGTCGTCACGCCCATGCTGCAACACGGCGTTCCCGTCGATATGGCGAAAGTCAACAGTCCTAAGGATATGCACGACGCCGACAAGGAAGACGCGCTCTTGGTTGCGGTTACTCGCGACGACAAGGTCTTCTTCGGGCCGGATCAGGTGCAAGTGAATGAACTGACCGACAAGATCAAGGACAAGCTGGCCAACCGGACTGACAAAACCGTTTATCTGAAAGCCGACCAGCGGGCGAAGTACGGCTGGGTGGTCGAAGTCGTCGATAATGTTCGCGCCGCTGGCGTGGACCAACTCGGCCTTTTGACCGATCAGAAGAAGGCGGGAGCTCTGGCTCCGCCGACCGGCGCGACCGCGCCGACGGGCGGGCAGTAGCCGGCAAGCGCAATCGCTGGGAGTTAGAAGTTCGATAGGAGATCGTTATGGGTATGGCAGTCGGCCCCAAAGGGGGCCAGAACGCGAACATGAACGTCACGCCGCTGATTGACGTGTTGCTGGTGCTGCTGATCATTTTCATGGTGATTACGCCGCTGACTCCCAAGGGTTTGGAAGCCCTAGTGCCGCAGCCGCCGCCGAAGGATCAGAAAACACCGCCTACGCCCGATCGCACCATCGTGGTGCAGTTGATTGACCGCGGGCCGGGCAACACGCCGGGCGTGAAAATCAATCAGGACGACGTCACTTGGGAAACTCTGCAGGGCCGCCTGGAAGATATTTTCAAGACCCGCGCCGAGAAGATCATGTTTGTGAAGGGCGATGACAATGTGCCCTTCGCCGACGTCGCCAACGTCATTGACATCGGGCATTCGGCCGGCGTCGACAAAGTCGGCTTGATCACAGCGAAGATCGAAGCGGGCAGCTAGAACCGGTTCATGGGATCATCGGATGATCCGAAATTTGTTGAACCGCTTATAGATTGTCGTCCCGAGCGAAGCGAGGGATCCGCAGTCCGCCGCGAAAAGCAGGTTCTTCGCTCAGGATGACAAGTCATGACAAGGAGCCGCTCGGCTCAAGTTCTTACACTCCGTGGTAAGGGAGATTCATAAAGCAATGAAAACAACTCAGAAGCTACTGGTGGTCTTCGCCGCGCTGCTGGTGATTCTCTCCAGCGTTGGATGCAACAAACTCAAGGCGCGCGATCATCTCAACAAGGGTGTGCAAGCTTTCAAAAACTCCAAATTCGAATTGGCGATTGACCACTTCCAGCAGGCCGTCGCGCTCGACCCAAGCCTGATCAATGCCCGCCTGTATCTGGCCACGGCTTTGGCCCAACAGTACATTCCGGGCGTCGATGCTCCCGACAACAACCGCTTTGCGGAGCAGGCGATTGACCAGTACAAGCAAGTGCTGCAGGTCGATCCCAAGAACATCAACAGCATCAAAGGCATCGCTTACCTCTACCTGCAGATGAAGAAATTCCCTCTCGCGAAGGAGTACTACAAGAAGGCCTCCGAGCTCGATCCGAATGACCCCGAGCCGTATTACTCGGTCGCCGTCATCGACTGGACCCAAACCTACGTGCCCCGTCAAGAAGAACGCGCCAAGCTTGGCATGAAGCCGGAAGAGTCGCTGCCGACCAAGGACAAGAAGGTTTGCGCTACGATGAGGGAGCAAAACAGCGCCAATGTGCAGGAAGGCATCGATAACCTGAACAAGGCGCTCCACCTTCGTCCTGACTATGACGACGCCATGGCATACATGAACTTGATGTACCGGGAGCGGGCCGATATCCAGTGCGATGACCCGGCAGCCCACTCCGCCGATCTGAAGACGGCCGACGAGTGGGTTGACAAAACCATGGCCACCAAGAAGGCCAAGGCCGAAAAACAGCCGAGCGGCACCATCGTCGTGGATCAGAACAAGTAAGGATTTTCGGTCTCGCATGGGGACGGACGCCCTCCGCCCGTCCCCGCAGAGCGGCCAGCACGGCATGCCTTTACCCCTCCTTTTCACATCACCAGGGTGGGTGATTTACGTCACGCACATCCCCGCTCCCACAGGTAAAATCAAGGCGGCGCGCGTACAACCAGACGCGGCAACGTGGATTCAACCCAGAATGTTCAAAAAGATTCTGATCGCTAACCGGGGAGAGATCGCGGTGCGCGTGATTCGCGCTTGCCGCGAAATGGGCATTGCCACGGTCGCCGTCTATTCCGACGTGGATCGCGCCGCACTCCATGTCCGTAAAGCGGACGAAGCTTACCCCATCGGCCCAGCGGCAGCGTCCGAGTCTTATCTTCGGATGGACAAGATCCTCGACGTGGCCAAACGCTCTGGGGCCGAGGCCATCCATCCCGGCTACGGCTTTCTCTCGGAAAACGCGAAGTTCGCCCAGGCGTGCGCCGACGCAGGCGTGAAGTTTATCGGGCCGACTCCTTACTCCATGGAAATGATGGGCTCGAAAACCCGAGCCCGCCAGGAGATGGAAAAAGCCGGGGTGCCTTTTGTTCCCGGAACCTCGCGCGGCCTGGCCTCTCCCGAAGAAGGGGAAGAAGTCGCCGAGCGCGTTGGGTACCCGGTGATGCTGAAAGCGGCGGCCGGCGGGGGTGGCAAAGGCATGCGTTTGGTGCATACCCGCCAGGACCTTCGTTCCGCCCTCGAATCCGCGCAAAGCGAGGCGCAGCGTTCCTTCGGCGACGGCGAGGTCTATATCGAAAAGGCGATTGTCAATCCGCGGCACATCGAGATGCAGATACTGGCCGACGAGCACGGCCACGCCGTCTGGCTGGGCGAGCGCGAGTGTTCGATCCAGCGCCGCCACCAGAAAGTTCTGGAAGAGGCGCCTTCGCCGATTGTCGATCCCGACATGCGCCAGCGCATGGGCGAAGTCGCCGTCAGGGTCGCGCAGGCGGCGCACTATACCAATGCCGGGACGGTCGAATTCCTGGTCGATCAGCAAAAGAACTTCTACTTCCTCGAGATGAACACACGCCTGCAGGTGGAACATCCGGTCACCGAGCTGACCACGGGACTCGATCTGGTGCACCTGCAGATCCGGATTGCGGCCGGCGAGAAGCTGCCCTTCGCCCAGTCCGACCTGGCGATTCGCGGGCACGCCATCGAATGCCGCATCTATGCCGAAGACCCCGACAACAACTATTTCCCCAGCCCCGGCAAGATCACTGTGCTGCTCCAGCCCTCGGGACCGGGAATCCGCCGTGATAGCGGCAT
>Ga0187817_10000068_pt1 | contig 31692 bp, 20 predicted proteins | sample NC_wetland_sal_i_17_FD_132431 | JGI IMG/M metagenome (GOLD analysis project Ga0187817, IMG submission 132431) | Wetland sediment microbial communities from Neuse River Estuary, North Carolina, USA - SO4_2 | ecosystem: Environmental > Aquatic > Freshwater > Wetlands > Sediment | place: USA... | reverse complement strand
GTTCAAACCAGTTCCGACCGCCGTTCCGCCGAGCGCCAAATCGCAGAGGCCGGGCAGAATGCTCTTCAGGCGCTCGATATCGCGAGCGAGCAGGCTCGCCCAGCCTGACATTTCCTGTCCCACGGTGAGCGGGGTCGCATCCATCAGATGCGTGCGGCCGATTTTGACCACGCCGGCGAAGGCGCGCGCCTTGGCGTCAATCGCGTCGCGCAGCCGCTCGACGGCGGGGATCAGCGCGCGCGCCACCTGCTGGGCCGCGGCGATGTGCATGGCCGTGGGAAAAGTGTCGTTCGACGACTGCGACATATTGACGTCATCATTGGGATGAATCGGCTTCTTGCTTCCCATGACGCCGCCGGCGATCTCGATCGCGCGGTTCGAAATCACCTCGTTCACGTTCATGTTCGTCTGCGTGCCGCTGCCGGTCTGCCAGACGCGTAGCGGGAAATGCTCGTCGAGCTTGCCGGTGGCCACTTCGTCGGCAGCCTGCGCGATGAGGCGCGTCTTTTCCGGCGGCAATTTTCCGAGGTCCTGGTTCACCAGTGCGGCGGCTTTCTTGAGGATCCCGAACGCGTGGATCAACTCGGGCGGCATCGTGTCGCGGCCGATGTCGAAATGGACGAGCGAGCGGGCGGTCTGCGCGCCGTAATAACGATCTGCGGGGACTTCGATTTTCCCCATGCTGTCGGATTCGATCCGAGTATGCGGCTTGGGCGCGTGCGATGCCTTAGCGTCCACGGTCAGTCCCCTCCTCAGGCGGCATCCTTGGCCGGCCGGTTTGGCGGCCGAATAGAGAATACCGCCAAAGCGCCTTTCCCGCAGTCCTTTCCCACAAAAAGCTGCGTACTGTTCATCGGGATGCCGTAAACCCTGGCATTCGGGCCGCCGTGTTTGTTTTATGTTACGGCACAAGAGAATGGTGATGCCGCATGATTTGCCGGGGGCCGTGGTCCAATAAAATCCCGCGGTCCTGCCAAGCGGTGGAATTATGAATGAGGACTGGCAAATGTCTGCAGCGAGGCGCGGAAAGACGAACCTGCCCGCAAAGATCGCGCTGACTATCTTTCTGGCGGTCTGCGCGGCAGCGCTCGTTTCGCGGCATGAATTCTACGTTACGGCGATGGCGTCGGTGTTTTTTTCCATCGCCCTTCTGAGCGTTGTCATTATTCACCTGCGCGTTCGCCCGTTCTGGCAAGACGTTCTTTTGATAATCGTATCGGCGGCGGCGTTAGGCGGCATTGAGCTTGGAGTGCTCGGTTTCAGGCTCCATGGGATCGTCTGGATGTCGTTCATAGGTGTTGGCAGCTTGGTGGTTCTGGGCATGCGGGTTGTTTGGGGAGAAGGCGAAGACGGGCGCGTCTTGCAACAAGGGTTTTTCGCGGCCTGTCTGTTCCTGATTTCGGAATATTACGCGACCGCTCTGCTGGATTTCACGGAGAGGGCGCATCCAAAAGTCCTCGATTTGTACCTCTATTCGTTCGATTCGAGCTTGCACGTGCAGTTGGCGTTTGCGATGGGGCAGGCGTTCCTGAGATGGGCCGAATTGCGCGCGGCAGGGGTGTTTTTTTACATCGCGTTGCCGTTCGCCATCGCATGTATCTACGCGGGCCAGCTTGTTCGCAGACGAAAAAAATCTGCGGGGACCTTGGCAGCCTTCCTAATCGCCGGGCCGCTCGGTGTGGTATTCTACAATTTGTTTCCGGCCATGGGGCCCATTCATGTGTTCAGATCAGTTTTTCCGTGGCACCCTCTCAACTACAATCAGGGCTCGCGCTTGTATCTCGAAGCCCTACGTCTTCCAGGTCCGCGAAACGCGATTCCCTCCCTGCACATGGCTTGGGTGCTGCTTGCATGGTGGCTGTCAAAAGGGTGCTCCTGGTGGGAACGAGTCCTGGCGGCGCTCTTCGTCGCGTTCACGGCGCTGGCGACTCTTGGGACAGGCGAACATTATTTTGTCGACCTGATCGTGGCATTCCCATTTGCGCTCATGATTATGGGGCTTTGCGCTTTCGATCTCCCGTGGCAAAACGCGGCGCGCCTTCGGGCTTCCTTCTACGGGTTGCTCGCCACGCTGGCTTGGATCGTCGCACTTCGCTATGAGATTCGAGTATTTTGGCTGTCCCCCATTATTTCTTGGACGGCTTGCGCGGCCACCGTTGCGCTGGCGGTAATTTTGGAACGGCGGCTGTGGCAGGCCGATTCCATGGGAAGCGAGGAGAGTGCATCGCACCTGCCGCCGGCGATTTCCTGTGAGCCAACTGCGCCCGAGCCCCGGCCTTTCCAGGCATGAGGACATCACGATTTTCGACATTGTGGCTGTTGTTTTTCTGCGCCGCTCCGCTGCTTTCCGCTGGGGCGCGTCCGGATGCTCGAGCCGCGGTGCGCGCCCTCGACGCCCGCTACCGGCGGGCCGCCACGCTCGAGGCCAGTTTTCTTGAAATCTTTCGCGATTCGAACGGCGGTGTCGCGTCGGAATCGGGCACGGTGTACTTCTCTCGTCCGGGACGCATGCGCTGGGAATACGAGTCTCCGGAGCAGAAGCTATTTCTAGTGGACGGTAAGAACGTGTGGTTCTATGTTCCCGCCGACCAGACGGCGAGCCGCGCAAAATTGAAAGAGAGCTCGGACTGGCGGACGCCATTGGCGCTGCTGGCGGGCAAGGCTGATCTCGGGAAGTTGTGCGCGAGTATTGAGACATTGGACGCGAACTCCGCGGGACGTGGTCAACCGGAGAACAAAGCCTTGGCGGCGGGCGATACGGTGTTGCGCTGCACGCCGCGCGATGGTTCGGGGCATAGCGGCAGCGCGAGCCAGGGCGTGCTGCTGGAAACGGATCAAGATGCGCATTTGGTTCGCGTGGTAATCCACGATCCCGGCGGCACGGAAACGGATTTCCGCTTTGGCAATTGGGAGGAGAACATCCCTATCGCCGAGAGTAAATTTCATTTCGAGCCACCGCCGGGAGTGAGCATCGTGGACGAAGAATCGCTGGCTGGCGAAATGCACTGAGACTTACCGCAGCCGCGAAGATTCACTGCCCCAGTTTTTTGCGCACCTGCTCGAGACGCACCTCGTAAATCTTCGTGCCTGGCGACATTCTCAGCGCATCCTCATAGGCGGCCTCAGCCGCCTGCAGTTCGCCTTTGTCCTCGAAGACGCCTCCGAGTAGAAATGAAGTGACGGGGGAGGGCGCGATGCGCGCCTTGTGCGCCAAGTCATCCTGGGCCGCGTCAAGCGAACCGGCGCGGTATTCGAGCAGTCCTCGAGCGAGATAATTATCGGCCGCGTTCGGGTTGTGGCGGATGGCTTCGCTGAACGCCGAAATGGCCTCGGGGAAGCGCGTCATTCGCACCAGAAGTTTGCCGAGGCTGTTATAGCCCTCCGCTTCCTTTTCGGGGGTAGGGGCGTAACGGATGGCCAGGCGATATTCGTTTACCGCTTCGTTCAAGCGGCCCGTCTTCTCGAAGAGCACGGCTAGGTTGTAATGCGGATTGGCGAAATCCGGGGCGTCGCGCACGCTGGCCTCGAAATGCGAGAGGGCTTCGTCGGAGCGTCCCATGTCCATCAGGGCCACGCCGAGATTGTTCTCGGCCGCGGCATTGTCGGTGGTGACTTCGAGGGCATGAGAAAAGAGCATGTAGCTGTCGCGCCAGTAGCCGATCTGGACGTGGGTAATCCAGGCGTAGGCGGCAAGCGCCGCGACGGCCGTGGCCGCAATCAGGTGGCGCCGCCAGCGGATCTTTGCGGCCCAATCTGCTGCTGTCCAAACCACCATGACGAACAATCCCAAGAATGGGATGTAAGCGTAGCGATCAGCCATGGCTTGATGTCCGACCTGCACCAGACCGATCACCGGCACCAGCGTCCCCAAATACCATAGCCAACCTGCCAGCAGATAGCGCCGCTCCCGATATACCCAGACAAGCGCGGTAATGCCGAGCAAAATAATCCCTGCAGCGGCCACCTTCCACACGCCCAACTGATGCAAGGGATACGGATATGGGTAAAACACCGCCAAACGGGACGGCCAGAACGCTCTCAGCAGGTACGCGAGGCAGGAAAAAACAGCATTCTTTAGCCGGACGTTCACGGGGAGCGCAGTGATTGTGCCGATCGCGCCGCGCTGGGCATAAAGCGTGATGATCGCGCTCGCTGCGGACATTACAAACAGCGGGATTTTCTCCACCGCAAGTTTCCAAAGGGGCGTGCCGAATGCGGGCTTTCCCGGCGCGTTGCGTCCTGGCACGGCGAGGCGCTCGAGCGGCCAATAATCCGCCAAGAGGAGCGCGAAGGGCAGGGTAACGATCATGGGTTTCGACAACAGTCCGAGGGCGAACAGCGCCATCACCGCCAGATAACGCCTCGCGCCAGGCCGGCGCACATACCAACCGTAGGCAAGGAACGCTCCAAAAAGAAACGCCGTACATAAGAGCGACTTTCGTTCAGCGGCCCACGCAACCGATTCCACGTTCAAGGGGCACAGGGCGAACAGCGCGGCCACGACCGCGGAGCGCATCCGGTAGCCCGTCGCGGCTTCCAGGAGCAGGAATAGCAGAACAACGTTCAGCGCATGCCAGAGCACGCTGACGGCGTGGTGTCCGGCTGGCTTGAGACCGAAAGCTCGGACATCGGCCATGTGCGAAATCCAAGTGAGCGGGTGCCAATTGGCCTCGGCTGTGGTGGTAAAGGCCCAAGCAACGCCGGGCCACGACAAACCGTCGCGCACATGCGCGTTCTCGGTGATGTAGTTGGGGTCATCTATATTGACGAATCCGTTTTGGAGCGTGGGCTCGTAGAGAGCGATGGTTGCCGCCGCAAGCAGGAGCGCGCAAAGCAGCGTGTCTTTTCGTGATCGCCGGGGCGGTGTAGGAGATTGCGGAAGCGCGGCTTTGGCCGCCGCAGGGGGACGCTCCTTCGCTCCAGTTTTCCGCTTGGATTTCATCCGCTATTTGTTTGCCGATCGCCCCATGGTTGCCCGTTGCCCAGCATGATGCCCGGTCGCATCCTTATTGGCAATGCTTGGCGACTGTGGGTCCACCGGAAGGTGAATGTCGCTATGCGGGCCAAGGGCCACTCACTTTGGGGCGAGGACCGCGAACATGGATGGAAGTTGGCAGTTGCCCGCCCGACCCGAGATTATCGGAAGCTGTACCTCCCCTGTAATTCAAAATTCACTTGACATTAACAATAAGGTGTCCGAGACTGCCGCCGTCTCATTTCGCTGCTTTCGCTCGCTGCGGAAGCTCTGGGAGGACGTAATGACGGAGATGATCGGGAGCGCGTTTGATTTTTGGCGTACCATTCTGAAACTTGCCACAAGAGCTAAATCGTTTCTGAAGGTGAGCGCTGGCAGCCGAAACGCCGAAAGGCAGAACCCGATCGCGGTTCATTCTCTAGCCTCGGTAAACGGATTCCGTGTGAGCGGACGCGCGCTGGTGTTGTGCGCGGTGTTCGTCTTCCTGGCCACTTTCGGCGTCCTGGCCGACAAGATTTACATTGATCCAAACTATCCCATCCGAGAGCAGGGAAATCTCTCTCCGCCGCACATCGAGGGCGCTAACGAGTGCTCCACGCACGTATACGTGGACTCCTTCGTTCCCCACGCGACCATCAAGGTTTATCTCAACACTATGGCGCCGCCCAAGCTGATCGGCGGCCCCATTGCGCCCCATTTCGGTTTTGCGGCCATCCCGCTGACGCAACCGTTGAAAGTGGGCGATAACGTCACGGCCACTCAGACCGTGAATGGCGTGACCAGTGGGCCCTCGGTGCCGATGATTGTGGGCGCCATGCCGGCGCATCTGCCCCAGCCTAACATCCCGCCCAAGATTTACGCTTGTGGACGCGTTGTGCCGGTCTACGGTCTCGTACCGGGCGTTACGGTCGAGGTTCGAGATAAAACCACCGGCATGACCATCGGCACGGGTTCCACGCCGAATGATTGGGGGAGCGATTGGGTGCCAGTGCTGACCACCTCCCCGCTTAAGGTCAATCATCAGATCGAGGCCCGGCAGTTGTCGTGCAAAGGCGCCCATAGTATCTATTCCCAAGCCATTCCCGTGTCGAACGATCCGCCGATGACGCCTCCCACGCTTGACCAGCCGATCCAGGGCAACGATGCCATTACGGCTCATGGGCTCTTCATGGGCGCCCTGTTCCAGGCTTTCAACCACGCGGCTCCGTTCACCTCCGGCTATGCCACGGCCGATTCGAATTGGTTCGCGTCTCCCGTGATTCCCGCGAGCGCCAGCATCACGGCGAAGCAATCCCTCTGCACGCCCAGTAAGTCAACGAAGCCCCAGGGAGCTACATCCACAATTTCCGCCCCCATGCTGCTAGGCCCGATCTGCCCAGGGCAAGTGGCGGCCTACGTTCGTGACACAACCATCAATGCCACGCTGGTTCTGTCGAAGAACAACCAAGTGGTTGGCTACGGCGGGGCTGCTCCCGGCGATGTGCCGCTCGATATCGCGCCTCCAGCGGTGTTTACCGATGGCGATGTGGTCCAAGTCGTGGAGTACATTGGCTCAATTGTGGTGCTGTCGAATAAGGTGATCGTAGGGTGCACGCACGTCACCACGTACCATAACGATTCCCAGCGCACCGGCTGGAACCCGGACGAAAACACGCTCACTCCTTCGAATGTGGTTCCTGGCAGCTTCGGGTGGATCACTACGGTTCCTCTCGACGATCAGGTGGATACGCAGCCTCTGGTGGTTACCAATCAGTTGATCAAGGGCCAAGGCACGCACACGGTCGTCTACGTGACCACGGAAAACAACTCGGTCTATGCCATAGATTCGTGGACGGGAGACATCCTCCTCAAACGATTGCAGATCGCCGCGCCTGTCCCATCGCCGCTCAGTTGCAACAACAATGGCCCCAACGTGGGAATCAATGGCACGGCGACCATTGATCTCGGCGCCCACGCGCTCTATGTGATCGTGTACACGACAGTGGGCGGGAGCCCAGCTCATCAGCTTCACGCTCTTGATCTCTCGACGTTGGACGAGCTACCTGGCTCTCCCGTGACGGTGTCGGCAACGCACGCGCCCGAGGGGGGTGGCGCCGACTTGCAGTTCAATTCCACGAACCAGCGCCAGCGGCCGGCGTTGCTTGAGGCCAACGGCAACATCTATGCGGGCTTCGGAAGCTATTGCGACTTTGCCGCGAACGATTCGCGCGGCTGGTTGCTCGGCTGGAACAGCAGCACGCTCGCGCCGCTTTCGGCAACCGAGTTGACCAACCAGATCGGCAAACTCTCCCCTCCCGCCTCGACGATTGACTGCACCTACGCGGGCAATCACCCATGTTTCCTTTCCTCGATCTGGATGTCGGGTTATGGCCTGGCGGCCGACACGGAGGGCAACATCTACTTCACCACGGGGAACACGGCCGGGAATTCGACCACCCAAACGTACGATAGCACGTACAACATCGGTGAGAGCGTCGCGAAGATTTCGGGCGCGCTTTCTCCCATGGATTTCTTCACGCCCTCGAACGAGAGTAGTTTGGATTCCGGCGATACCGATTATGGCTCCGGCGGGGTCATGGTCTTGCCGGATCAGTCAGGCCAATTCCCGCACCTGGCTGTGGCCTCCGGCAAGGACGGCCGGATGTTCGTCCTGAACCGCGACAGCATGGGAGGGTTTCACTCGCCGGACATTCCGCAAAATGTGAACATAGACGGTTGCTGGTGCGGGCCGTCTTATTTCAACACGGGAGGAAGCGGGGGAGCACGGGTAGTCAGCAGTGGCGGGTTATGGAACAATTCGCAACAGCTTTCGTACGACAAGGTGCAATTGTGGTCGCTCACCACGGCTGGTTCGCCTCCTCTGCCGACACTCTCGTTGGTGGCGTCCAGTTCACTTCTTGAGTTATCGGGTAACGACCCAGGCTTCTTCACGTCCGTGTCCTCGCAGGAGACCACTGCGAACACGGCGATTATTTGGGCTGTGGACCGTGCTAACGGAACGGACAACCACGTGACCCTCTATGCGTTCAATGCCACTCCATCCGGAAGCTCGTTGCCCCTCCTCTGGTCGAGCCCGAAGCCGGCAGGCTACTGGCCGAATACGGGCGGCAATCCCGATCTTGTTCCAACGGTGGCCAATGGACGCGTCTATGTGGCCAGCAACAAGCAGTTGCAAATCTTCGGGTTGATCCCCTCCACATCGCACGGCCCCAAGCGAAGGACCGGAGCAGCGATAAATAACATGCTGCGGGAGCAGGCTGCTGCATCTCCGGCGCCTGCAGGGCCGCAGTTCTGGGGTACGGTCAAGAGCATTAATGGCGACCACTTAGAGCTCGAACTACGCACGGGCCGTATATTGCAGGTTGACATCAGCGCGGCCGTTCAGCAGAAAGCTGTGGGCGATGTTCAGGTTGGCCAGCCAGCCTTGGTGGAAGGCGCGCTCGAACCGGACGGTACTTTCAAGGCAGGCGCCGTTATGCGGGCGAAGGGCCAGTCGCTTTGGGGCGAAGACCGCGAAAAGTAACAGATCGCCAGAATCTTATTTGTCCTGAGCGGGGTGAAGGCACTCCGCCGCTGATCTTGCTTTCTTCAGGGACGTTGGCCGCCGAAGCCACAACCGGGACCCGCCTCGTTGACGGTTGGCACATGCAGTTTCTCCGGCACACCCTTTTCCCTGTTGTCACATCGAAGTAATCGTTCGTTTTCCGAGGCCCAATTTGCCTGGGGAAGGGATATGCTAAAATCCATAATAGCTGCCTTTTAGGCGCCTCGCTGAAAAGGCCGTTTCCGTGTTGACGCGAGTGGCTGCACAGCGCGATGGCTGAATACGTCTGCAAAGTTGCCGATACAACCGGCCGGGTCTTCCAACAGATCGAGACGGCCCAATCCGAGGGCGAAGCCCGGCAGAAGCTCGCCGACAAAGGCCTCTACGTTTTCTCCGTGGGAGGCCATCTGGCTGCGTTGTCGCAGCTCGGCGGTGCGCGCCGCCAGCGCGTCATACGCCCCGCGGATTTCCTGATTTTCAACCAGCAGTTCAACACTCTGATTAAAGCCGGCCTGCCCATCCTGAGGTCCCTTGATCTTCTAGCCGAGCGCACCGCGGCCGTGCGCCTTCGTCCGATTCTGGACGAAGTCCGCCAGCGTGTGCGCGACGGATCTCTGCTCTCAGAAGCCCTCGAGGCCCAAGGGTCCTTTCCCCCTGTTTATGTCACGGTGATCACGGCGGGGGAGCGCAGCGGCAATCTGACCGGCGTTCTGGACCAGTACATCGCTTATTTGCGCGTGACCACCGGCTTCCGCAGCCGCTTGGTTACGGCGCTGATCTATCCATCCGTGCTCGTTCTCACAGCCTGCCTCGTCGTGGCCTATGTGGTCACCTACGCGATGCCCAGTTTTGCCGGCCTCTATCGTGACTTGAATGTTCCGCTGCCGGCGTCTACGCGCATCCTGATCTCGATCGCCATGCCCTTGCGACAATATTTTATCGTTTTCATAATCCTTGCGGCCCTCACCGCCGTGGCGGTCTTCCTTTGGACCCGCTCGGATCGCGGTGCGATCACCATTGACCGTCTCAAGCCCAAGGCTCCGATCCTTGGCGACATTTGGGTAAAAACGCAAACCGCCCAATTCGTGCGCACGCTTTCCACGCTTCTCGCCGGCGGAGCTCCGCTCGTTTCCGCGCTTCATACTTCGGCCGCCGCCATAGATAGCCGCCTCATGGCCACATCCGTGGAAACCGCCGCGGATCGCGTGAAGGAAGGCCGGTCGTTGCATCAAAGCCTTGCCGAAACGGGTTTGATTCCCGCCCTGGCTCTCGAAATGATCGAAGTCGGGGAGGCTTCCGGCGCACTGGCTGCGATGCTGGCCAGCGTCGCCGACTTTTTTGAAGAGGATGTCGGCACGCGTCTACAGCGCATCCTCACCTGGATTCCCATCGTGATTTTGGGCGTGATGGCCGTTGTGGTAGGCTTCATTCTGATCTCGCTCTACCTGCCCATGTTCTCTCTTCAGGTTGGAGGCTAAGGATAAGGTTCCGTGGCGACCTCAGACAAAAATCCGATTCTGCCCGCCGCTTCCCCTGTGGATGATCTGGCCGAGCGCGACGAAGCGCGCCGCTTGGCGGAGCGGTACCGCTGCCCCTTCGTGGACCTGCGCGAGCAGCGCATTGATCCGGATTTGTTTCGCAGCATTCCCGCGGAGATGATGTTCCGCTACAATTTCGTGCCCCTCGAGGAGCGCGATGGCGCGCTCGTGGTGGCGCTCGCCGATCCTCGGCAACTGCAGCTCTCCGATGAGATCTCGCTCCTCCTCGGCAAGCGCCTCCAGATCAAGGTGGCCACCGCCTCGCAAATCGGCGACTTGCTCAAGCGCACCGAGCAATCCCAGCGCGTGCTCGATCAGGCCACCGAGGGCTTCACGCTGCAGGTTGTCGGCGACGACGAGGATAGCGAAGAAAATATTTCCATGGAGAAGCTCACGGCCGACACCGGCGTGAGCCCCGTCGTTCGCCTCGTGGATACGGTCATTTTCACCGCACTCGAGCGCCGCGCCAGTGATATTCATATCGAGACCCGCAACACCGAAGTCGCCGTCAAGTACCGCATTGACGGCGTCCTGCAATACGCCATGCAACCTCTTGCCAAGGACTGGCACGCCACCATCCTTTCCCGTATCAAGGTGATGAGCGAACTCGACATCGCCGAGCGCCGCGTCCCGCAGGACGGCCGCTTCCGCGTGCGCTACAAGCATCGCTTCGTGGACTTTCGCGTTTCCATCATGCCTTCCGTTCACGGCGAAGACGCCGTGCTGCGCGTTCTCGACAAGGAGACGCTCAGCGAGAAATTTCGCAAACTCACACTCGACGTCGTCGGTTTCGATCCCGAGGAACTGGCACGCTTCCGCCGCTATATCCACGAGCCCTACGGCATGGTTCTCGTCACCGGCCCGACCGGTTCCGGCAAGACCACCACACTCTACGCCGCCATCAATGAGATCAAGAACGACGAGGACAAGATCATCACTATCGAGGACCCGGTGGAATATCAGGTGCAGGGCATCACCCAGATTCCCGTCAACGAGAAAAAGGGTCTCACCTTCGCCCGCGGCCTCCGGTCCATCTTGCGCCACGACCCCGATAAGATCATGGTCGGCGAAATCCGCGACCAGGAAACCGCCCAGATCGCCATCAATTCCGCGCTCACCGGCCACCTCGTCTTCACCACCGTTCACGCCAATAACGTGACGGACGTCATCGGGCGCTTCATCAACATGGGCGTCGAGCCATATAACTTCGTCTCCGCTCTCAACTGCATCATGGCCCAGCGTTTGGTGCGCCTGATTTGCGAGAACTGCAAAAAGAAGGTGGTACATCCGCCCGAAGCCCTTGCCGAATCTGGGCTCGATCCCGCGGAATGGAGCAAGGTTCCGTTTTATGAGGGAGCAGGCTGCTTGGAATGTTCCGGCAGCGGTTACCACGGCCGCACCGCCATCACTGAATTGCTTGACCTCTCCGACCACATCCGCGAGATGATTATTGACCGGCGGCCGACGTCCGAAATCAAGCGGGCCGCCAAACAAGAGGGCATGATGTTTCTGCGCGAATCCGGAATTCGCAAAATCCGCGCGGGCCTCACCACGCTCCGCGAACTCAATAAGGTGACTTTCCTTGACTAGCGCCGCCACCCCGCTCACGCTTGAGCGCCGCGTCTTCCAATTCGACGTGGCTCGCCGCTTGGATCGCTGGCTGCATGTGATGCCGCATCCTGCTCCGGTGGTCGAGGTCGCGTCCCATCACGTGGCCGCGGCCCGCTGGGGAGCGGCGCGGGGCTCCCTCGATTCGGTGGCCGTCGAGGTTCTCCCGGCGGGTGCCATTATGCCTTCGGCCGTCGAGACCAATCTCACCCAACCCGACGCGGTTCGCAGCGCTCTCCGCGCCGTCCTGGCGCGTGTTCCCGACCGTGGCGCTCCGGTGGCGCTGCTGATTCCGGATTCGGTGGTCCGCATTTTCATCCTTCCGTTCGACAACCTCACGCGCCGGTCGCGCGAGGCACTGCCTTTGTTACGCTGGCGGCTGAAGAAAAGCGTCCCTTTCGACGTCGAGGAAACCGTGATTTCCTGGATGCGCCAGGCCGGAAAGGATGGGGGGCTCGAAGTGGTCACAGCCGTCGCTCGCCAGCGTATCGTGCGCGAATATGAGGAGGCCCTGGAGGCGGCGGGCGCCCATAGCTGCGTGGTGCTAAGTTCGGCCCTCGCTACGCTGCCGCTTCTCGAAGAAGGCGGCACGACACTGCTCTTGCGGCTGTCGGGCAAGACACTCACCACCGTCATCGTGCGCGGCCAGGGGATGTGCGTCTATCGCGTCACCGAGATGCCGGCCGAGGCGGAATCTCTCGATTTGCAGATTGTTCTCGGAGAGGTCTTCCCGGTGATTGCTTATTATAACGATACTTGGGGCGCGGAAATCGATCGCGCCTGGATCGCAGGCTTCGGCGAGAAAGAACCGGCGATTTGCGATGATTTGGCTCGAGAATTGAAAATTTCGGTCGGCCCGCTCTCCGACGCCGAAGGGGCGCGCGAACTCGGTTCGGGGGCGCAAGAGATGGTCCGCCACGGCCTGAGCGCATTGGCTGGCTGGACCATGAATAGAGGCTCATAATGATAGCGGAAAGTGGAAAGCGTTCGATCAGGAGCCAATCATGAAGCTGCGGCTCAATCTTTCCACGGTCCCGCCGGAGAATAAGCGGCCCTTTCTCTTCGGCGCCGCAGTGGCCGGCTGTGTGGGTGCGCTCACGCTCCTGATTCTCTCGTATACCGCCTATTCTTCCTGGGTCGCCAGCCGCTCGCTCCGCGCCGATATCGCGCGCCTCCAGGAGGAACTCCAGGTGGAGCGCCAGAAGCAGCAGGACTTGCGGACGTATTTCAAGACCCCCGACGCCCAGCAGATTCTCGACCGCTCCGCTTTCTTGAATTCGCTGATCGATGCCCGCAGCTTTCCGTGGACCAAAATCTTCATGGATCTCGAAACCACTCTCCCACCCGGCGTTCGCGTGGTCAGCATCTCTCCGAAGCTGGTGAATGGACGCGCGCAGGTCGAACTGGAAATTGGCGCTACCACTGATGAGAGCAAAATTCAGTTCCTCCAGGCCATGGAGAAATCGACAGTGTTCTCCGGCATGGTAGTCAAGGGCGAAAACGATTCGGATCGTGCCGGAGCGGCGGATAGAATTGTTATGCAGTTGAGCGTTTGGTATTCGACGACATGACCATGAACGGCTCATGGAAATTCTGGAAACGTCTGGCCGGCTCCGCGCTTTTGGTTCTTTTCTTGGCCGATGCGGCGTTGGCCGTATTTTATTGGGAGAATATTCGAGGCGGGTCGGAGGGCATCGGCGGTCAGCGCGCCAGCCTTGCCGTGCAGGCCGTGCGTCTGAAGGCTGATGTCGAGCGTGGCCAGAAAATCCGCGCCTCTCTTCCGCAGGTTGGAAAGGATTGCGACGCCTTCTATCGCTCCTCCTTTCTCGTGGCGTCGAGCGGTTATTCCTCCGTGGATGCGGACCTCGACGATCTTGCCTCCAAGGCCGGCGTGAAGATCTCCGGCGGCACCACCTTCGACCAAAAGGAGGTCAAGGACCGCGGCGTCACCGAACTTTCCATTGGAATGAAGGTCAAGGCCGACTATCCTTCTCTCATTCGCTTCGTCAACGGCATCGAGCGGTCCAAGAATTTTTACCTCCTGGACGATTTGAAATTGGCATCGTCCCAGGGAGGCCAGTTGGAGCTGGATCTGCATCTGCACACGTATTTCAGGACTTGAGGAAATGTCGCGCCGGACTCAGTTGTGGCTCATCACGTTGCTCGGCATAGGGCTGGTCCTGGTCCTTTACTACGCCTTTTTCCGGAGCGATTCGCCCGGCATTGCGGGCGTGGTGGCGGCCGACGCCAAGTTCCAGCCCCTGGATATTCAGGAGCCGCAGCTCCGTCTCGATCTGCTCGAAAATCTTCAGAAGATCGAATATTCCGGTTCGCGCCGGAATATCTTCGACGTGGTCTCGCAACCGTCTCCGCTTCAGCAAAAAATAGCGGAAGAGGCCCAGTACGCTTTTGTCGGCCCGCGTTTGCCTCCTCCGCCTCCTCCGCTTGAGGTTTCAGCGCAATTTTTCGGCTATGAGTTTCGCGGTAACAAGCGCGTCGCGTTTTTCTCGAATGGCGATGATGTTCTGGTCGTCGCGGAAGGCGATACGTTTCTGAACAATCTCAAACTCCTCTATGTCGGCAACGAATCCGCCGAAGTCGAGGAGGTGGGCAGCGGCCGTCGTGCCACCGTCCCTCTGGTTCAGCCGCCGCCCGATACGGGCGGCGATCAGCCCCCAAACCCATGAGCCTTCTCACGCGAGCGCGTTGGGCCGTGGCGGACTTTGCATCTTACCTCCGCACATCCAGGCGCTCCCGCCGCTCCGGCTACGCTTACCTTCTGGTGGTATTCCTCGCTGCGGGGTTAATGATTCAGTCTCAGAGAGTCCTCCAGAATATTAAGACCGAGCGTCAGCGCGAACGCGATAAGGAGCTGATTTGGCGGGGCCGGCAGTATATCCGTGCCATCCGCCTCTACTACCGCAAGACCGGCCACTATCCTCAAGCCATTGACGACCTGCAAAAGGGGCTGCCAGAACTCCACTTTCTTCGCGCCTCCGCATATAAGAATCCCATGGACAAGGATGAGGGCATATGGCGCATGATTTACGTCAATGGGACGGGCCAGATCATCGGCAGCGTTCGTTACGCAACGCTCCAGCAAATGGCGATGATGGTAATGAACCACGGCCAGATGCCCCAGCAGGGCGCCGTCCCCGGCCAGCCCGGCGCAACTGGCCAGCCTGGGCAAGTCGGCGTTCCGGCATCCAGTCTTCCGGGAGCTTCTGCGACAACAAGCGATACCTCCTCCCAACAATCCGGGCAAGACGCTTCAAAACCGCCTGCACCGAAGGATCCTTGCGCCATCAATTCTTTTCCGGCGCCAGCCGCCGGCCTGCCCGGCGTACCTGGGCAGCCAGGTCAGAATCCTGCTGTGCCAGGAGCGCCACCGGCGAATGGCGCCAGCCCGGACAACACCTCAGCCAATAACTCTGTTTCCTCTGCCAATGGACAGGCGGCCGGCCAGAATTCGAATTCGCAGAACCAACAATCTTCTGGCCAGCCCAATGGGCTTAGCCAAGGCAATGGCTTCGGCCAACCTATTGTTCAACTTCAACCCACAGGTCCTGTGACGGGCCCTGTCCTCGGCGCGTTTTTCACCGGCGTTGCTCCTACGGCGGGTACGGATAACAAGTGCTCGGTGAAGGGATATGAAGGGTCTTTCAACTACAAGAGTTGGGAGTTCATCTGGAATCCGGTGCTGGATCAGTTGAAGGCTCAGCAGCAACAGATGAACGCCGCCGGCGGATCGCAGCCCGGTCAGAACGTCGGTGCCGGCCAAGCGGGGGCGAGCACTAATCCCACAAGCAGTCCCGGCAGTTCGCCGGTCGGTCCCACGCAGTCCAACCCTCAGTTCGGGCCATCCCCGACGTCCAATCCGGGCTCGCCTCAGCAGTAGCTCGCTCAGACTCTACGGAAGGCGACGACGGCGTTCAATCCGCCGAACGCGAAGGAATTCGAGAGAGCGGCTTCCACCTGCGCCGCGCGCGCCTGGTTGGGAATGTAATCGAGGTCACATTCGGGATCGCGCTCGGTGTAATTGGCCGTGGGCGGCAGGATGCCGTAGTGGAGCGCAAGAATCGTGGCCACCGCTTCGATGGCGCCCGCCGCGCCGAGCGCGTGTCCGTGCAGCGATTTCGTCGAGCTGACGCCGATCTTGTCCGCGTGCGGTCCGAACACCTCGCGAATCGCGCGCGTTTCGACGGGATCGTTCCCTGGCGTGCCCGTGCCGTGGGCGTTGATGTAGCCGATCTGCTCCAGCTGCAATCCCGCGTCGCCCAGCGCCGCTCGCATGGCTCGCGCCGGGCCGTGGACCGCCGGTTGCGTCAGGTGATGCGCGTCCGCGGTCATTCCGAATCCGCAGATCTCAGCGTAGATTTTCGCGCCGCGCGCCTTTGCCGCTTCCATCGGCTCCAGCACCATCATCGCGCCGCCTTCGCCCAGGATCATTCCCTTGCGGTCCTTGCTGAACGGCCGGCAAGTGTCCGGCGCAATCACGCGCATGGCCTCCCAGGCCTTTAGCATCCCGATGGTGAAGAGGGCTTCGCTTCCTCCGGTGATGGCCATGTCCGCCGCGCCATCGCGCACCAGGTGAAACGCTTGGCCGATAGCGTGGTTCGACGACGAACACGCCGTCGAAATCGTGTACGCCGGGCCGGCGATTCCCAGGTCCATCGAGATATGGCTCGCGCCCGCATTGGCCATGGTTTTCGGAATCGTCAGCGGATGGACGCGCCCGCGCCCCTGGACGTAGAGGTCCTCGAATCCCGCTTCGATCGCCGCCTGTCCGCCGACGGCCGACCCGCACACGATGGCGCCTTGCTCGCGCAGTTCAGGGGTGAGAGTGATCCCGGAATCGCGCACGGCCTCGCGCGCGGCGACGATCGAAAATTGCGCGAAGCGGTCAATGTAAGCTTCCTTGCCGCCCTCGAAATGCTGCAAGGGATCGTACCCGCGCACTTCGGCGCCATTTTGAATTTTCATGGGCACGCGCGACATGTTCACGGAGGTGATGGGGCCGATGGCGGAGCGGCCTTCGCTCAGCGATTTCCACGTATCGGCGAGATTCAGTCCCAGCGGCGAGATGATTCCCAGGCCCGTGATCGCGACTCGCCGCGGCATCCCTCAGTTCACCGGAGCCGCCGACCCTGGAGGCACATCGGGCGGAGGCGCATCGGGCTTGGGCGGCGCTGCGGCCAGGAGCTTCTTAATGCCCTCGACGATGTCGTTGACAGTTTTGATCGAGCGCACATCGTCGTCTGGAATCGAGATTTGGAAGGCATTCTCGAGCTCGAAGAGCAGCGTGAACACGTCGAGCGAATCAATGCCCATCTGCCGGAGGTCGCTATCAAGATTGATCTGATCGGCGGGGATGCGCTTCACCGACGCCAGCGTGGCGATCACTTTTTCCGCAACTTCATCGCCCATCCATTTCCTCCGGTTGCCCTCGGGTTGCCCTCAGGTTGATTGGTGCAAGCGGTCAGATTCTAGCAGGAGTTTGCTCCGGCACGCTCGATGTTTTTGCTCCCGCGGAGCCATCCGCCTGCATCCACAAGCAGCCGCCGGCGCACAAAGCAAGCGAAAGGATCACGTTTCCGAAGGAGAGCGGCCGTCCGCTCACCGCGCGAAGGATCAGTTCGAGCGCCACCGGCGGCACCAGGAACCACGCTAGCAGACACAAAGCCGCTCCCGCTTTGCGCGCGCCGGGCATTCCCGCGAGGATGGCCAGCAGAACGCCGCAGGGAGCAAAGACGACTGCGTAAGAGGCCAAGTAATATCCTTCGACGAGCGGCGTCCGGAGCCGAGCAAAAAGCCGCACCAACGCCGCTCCCGGTCCCAGCCGGAAGAAATTCGGCTCCCTTTTGCCGTCGAGGAAGAGGGAGAGTGCCGCTCCATCGTAGGAGAAAAGTATGTCGCGCGGCCGACCGGGCGTGAACACGGCGGGCGTGTACGAAAAAAACTGCGGCTGCCTCGCCGAAAGTGGCGTCCGAAACCAGAAAATGAGGGAGAAATTCTCCTGACGCACAGTCAGGTCCGGTGCATCTGTGCGCTGTGCGATAGAGACGATGCGCCCGAGCGCTCCTTCGCCTTCCTCGGGAGCACACACGACCCGCAGGGCAAACTGATTCGTATGGCGCAGGTCGTCCACTAGAGTTGTCACCGGCCCCGCCAAGATAAGACGATGTCCTGCGATCCAAGTGAGTGGGGGAAGGTGACCCGTTTCGTCCCGATAATAGAGGACCGCGGGGCCGGAGGATGTACCCGCAGGCGCCGCGAAGATGGAAGGTTTGGAAAAATCGTACGAGGCGATCCGGCCGGAGAGCGCCTCCTCCGGATTTTCTCCGGCGGCCAGCCTGCGCGCGGTTTCGTCGGTGACGTGCCGATCCCAAATCTGCAGCAGAGACACTTGTCCTTTCCACGCCGAGTTGGCCCGCCCAAGAAAATCGTTGCCGGCCAGAAGAAACGCGTTCGGATCCCAGTCGCTGAGGCGAGTTTCTCTCTGCAGGGGAATCGAGAGCAGGCACCAGAAGCCCAGATAGACAGCAAGAATCGCGGCGATTTGCCGCGCGGGGAGCGTGCGGAAGAAGCCTTCGGTCGCCGAAAGGACGCGCTCGGCCGCAGAGCCCATCACCGCGAACAGCAGGCAGCCGATGGCCGTCCCTATCGTGTTCGTGCAAACGTCCTCCCAGCCCGTGTCGCGTCCGGGAACGTAAACCTGCAGGAATTCGATGCAGTAAGAAAACAGGGCGCCCGCGCCCAAGGCCAGAAGCAGCGTTGTCCACGGACGCTTTCCTCGTTCTCGAAGCTTGCCGGCTATGCCGAATCCGAAGGGAACGAACAGCAGGATGTTGAGGAAGATGTTGACCGGTGACCCCTCCTTTCCCATCGTGCCTAAGAGAAGAAAGGGAGAGGCGTTCGACGTCTGCTTGGCGGCAGATTCAAACCGGAAAGGATACAACGTGAGGGAAAGGATCGCGACGACCGCGGCGATCAAAATTCTATTTTTCCACGATCGTGCAGGCGGCTGGCACAAGCGGTCCGTCACCTCGTTCCCCGGGGCTCTTGGCGCATCGGCAACGGCGCGCCCGCTACTTTTCGAGCGAAGCCTTCCCGGCCAGATGGATCTCGGCCGACGAACTCCCGACGAGAATCTCGAATTCGCCCGGATCGGCCGTCCATTGAGTCCGTTCCGTATCGTAATACGAAAAGGCCCTGCGGTTCAGGGTGACGCTGGCGCGCTTGGTTTCGCCCGGCTTCAGGCTGATTTTGGCGAAGCCTTTTAGCTCCTTATCGGGGCGCGGAACCTTGGCGTGCTTGTCGCGGACATACACCTCGGCGACCTCCGCTCCCTCGCGCGCCCCTGTGTTCGTCAAATCGAACGACACCTTCACCGGTTCGTCCCCTTGAAATGATCCCGGCGTAATTTGCAGGTTGCTGAATCGGAATGTCGTGTACGAAAGCCCGTATCCGAAGGGGAACAGCGGTTTGGTTCCATTGCGCCCGTAGCCGCGATAGCCCACGAAAACGCCTTCCTTATATACCACTTCTTTTGTTCCTGGCTTGGGATAGTAGCTGTCGTGTACAGGGTTATCCTCCCAGCGGCGCTCGAACGTGATTGGCAGGCGGCCGGAGGGGTCCGTGTCGCCGAGAAGAATCTCCGCCAGCGCCCGGCCGCCCTCCTCGCCGGGATACCACGCCTCGATCAGCGCTGGCACCCGGTCGAGCCACGCCCTCATATCCACGCTCCCGCCGGAGGTCACCACGGCGATCGTGTTCTTGTTTGCTGCGGCCATGGCTTGAATCAGCTCATCCTGCCCGGGAGGAAGCTGGAACATGCGATCGGAGCCTTCACTTTCGGTTTCGGGATCGAAGCCCACGGCAACGACCACGGCATCGGCTTTTTTGGCGAGCGCCTTGGCCTCCCCGCTCACAATGTCCTCATGTCCCACGATTCCCAGTCTCAGACGCAGTCCCAGCCAGCCCGGTTTTCCGCGATGTTCCAGCACGATCTTGTGAGGCACGGGATCGAGCGGCAGCGTCACGTAGCTCATCATGGCCTTTGAAACGGTCCAGTTATCAAGCACGAGCTTGTCGTCTACATACACGCGGGCGAAGCCTCCGGCTTCTCCAGTCGATTCGACGAAGATATCGTAGGAATCGGAGCGCGCCGGTGTGTAATAGCCGGTCCATCTGTCCGAGGACGCCTCGGACGGCGGAGGCGTCTCCTTATCTCGCGGAATATTAACGTGCTCGTCGGTGCGTGTAAGGAACGGCGTGCCGGAAAGGTCGTCGCTCGCAAAATATTCTCCGCGCAATCCCGGCTCGCCATTCGTTTCTACCGTCGAAAAATTCGTCGCCTCGGCCATGTCTTCCGGTGTTGGTATACCCTGTGAGTAGTAGATTGTCGCAGTCGTTCCGGGATAATGCGCCAGCCCTTCCAGGAAACTGACTGCCGCAAACGGTACGACGCGCGCGCTCCCGCCGCCCACGGGCTGGCCGGGATATGCATCGGGTCCGATCACGGCGATGGAGCGGACGTTCTGCTTGCTGAGCGGCAACACGGGGCCGTCATTCTTCAGCAGAACGATGCCTTCGCGCGCGGCCTCCAGCGCCACGCGGTCTCCTTGCAGGTTGTAGCGGGGGATTGAGAGATCGGTTTGATCGCGGTCGAGCCAGCCGAAGCGCGCCGCCGTGCGCAGGATGCGGCGGACTTTGTCGTCAATCGTCGCCTCGGAAACGTCGCCTCTTCGGATTGCCGGAAGCAGGTTCTCCGGGTTCATGAATTTGCCGGAGGGCATCTCCAAATCGAGGCCGGCGTTTGCCGCCGCCACGGCGTTGTACGTGGCGTCCCAATCCGACATGAGGATGCCCGGGAAGCCCCACTCGTTCTTCACCACCTCGGTATCGAGGAGCTCGTCCTGCGTCATGTGGTCGCCGTTGATCAGGTTATAGGAATCCATGATGGCGCTGACATGCGCTTCCTTCACGGCGGCCTCGAATATCGGTAGATAGATTTCTCGCAGCGCGCGCTCGTCTATCACGTCGTTGGTATTGTGGCGGTCGTACTCGGCGTTGTTGCCGGCGAAATGCTTGACGGTGCATCCGACGCCCTGGTCTTGGACTCCTTCGATGTAGCCGACTGCGATGCGCGAGCCGAGGAAGGGGTCTTCGCCCAGATATTCGAAGTTGCGGCCGTTCATGGGTGCACGGTAGATGTTGACGCCCGGTCCGAGCATGATGTTGACGCCCCTGGCGCGCGCGTCGCGTCCAATTTGTTCCCCCACGCGCTTGGCCAGCTCGGGATCCCACGTGGCTGCCAGCGAAATTCCGCCCGCCATGGCCGTAGCCGGTCCGTAGTTGCGCACACCCAGCGGCCCATCAGCCATCTTGATTGCCGGAACGCCCAGCCGCGGGATGGCCCGGACGTAGAACTTATCCGTTCCCCCAATGTAATCGAGCTTCTCCTCCAGCGTCATTTGGCGGAGGATCTTCTCCACGCGCTGGTCCGCGTCCGGTTGTTGCGGGCGCGCGAAGGATCGCGCGGCGGCGAGACACCCCAAGACGGCAAGCAGGAACGACGCGAGCGCGGTCAAGCGCGCCGCACGTGCTCGGTGGCGAAACGACCCTATGGGCATGGTTTTTCTCCCGGGATTTTTGAGCTACCCACTCAAATTTGCTGTCTCATCTTTTAACTCTAACCACCTTTATTTTCCATATGATTCTGCGCCTCGGGATTCCTAAAGCCCAGCGTGTTGACACCCGTGGCTAACTGCTGTTTCATACAACACGCCTCCATGTTCGCCCAACGCACCAATTGGAACCTGGCCTCTAATCGCTTGAGCCAGGCGCTTGCTCGGCGGCGAGCGGAAGGGAAGTGCGTCCTCGACCTGACCACCTCGAATCCCACAGCGTGCGGCTTCCACTTCGATGCTCCGGCGATCCTGAGCGCGCTAGCGAACCCGGCGGCTTTGGCCTACGAACCGGATCCGAGAGGCCTCGAAAGCGCGCGCCGCGCCGTGTCCAATTACTACGCCGGCTGTGGTGCTGAAGTTCCCGTCGCGGACATCTTTCTCACTACCGGCACTAGCGAAGCCTACTCATTCGTCTTCCGCGCGCTTTGCGATCCCGGGGACGAGATATTGGTTCCCGTGCCCAGCTACCCCCTCTTCGATTTCCTTGCGGACCTTCACGACGTGAAGCTCGCGCCCTATCCCCTGGTTTACGATCATGGCTGGCAGATGGACTTTCACGCCCTCCAGCAAGCAATCGCGCCCAGAACCCGTGCCGTGATCGTGGTCCATCCGAACAACCCCACGGGGCACTACGTGAAGCCCGAGGAGGCGGCCAAGCTCACGGAAATCTGTTCGGCTCGTGGCATCGCTGTGATTGCGGACGAGGTATTTTTGGATTTCTCGCTGCGCGAACCGCGCCCCGCAACTTTCGCTACAAGCGCGGGCGCGTTGATTTTCACATTCAGCGGTCTTTCCAAAATTTCTGGCTTGCCGCAAATGAAAGCCGCCTGGCTGGTGGTGGGCGGCCCGCGGGAACTTAAAGCGCAGGCCGCCGCGCGGTTGGAGGTGATTGCCGACACATTCCTTTCGATGAACGCGCCCGTGCAATTGGCCGTCCCGGCGTTTCTGGAGATGCGCCACAGCTTCCAGAGGCTGGCGATGTCGCGCATTCGCAAAAATTTGGCGGCGCTCGATGCCCGGTTGGCGAGCCAAAAATCCTGCGGGCGTTTGGAGGTCGAAGGCGGATGGTACGCCGTGCTGAGCGTCCCGGCGACGCGCCCAGACGAAGACTTGGCCATCGAGCTGGTGGAGCGGGAAGGCGTCTCCGTTCATCCCGGCCACTTCTACAATTTCTCCGGTGACCGCTGGCTGCTCGTGAGCCTGCTTACCCTGGAGCACGATTTCGCCGAAGGAATCGAGCGTTTGCTGGCGATGTTTTGACGGTGTAGCGCTAAGCGTGCTCGAGCTGCGTGAGGCGGAAGGGATCGCCAATGTTTCCATGCAGCTCGAACCAGACTCTCTCGGGCATCGAGAGGAACACTTCGACCACGCGCGGATCGAACTGCGTTCCTGAATAGCGCCGGATTTCCTCGCGCGCTGCCGAAATGGGCAACGCCTTGCGGTAGGGCCGGTCGGAGATCATGGCATCGAGCGTATCGGCGACGGCGAATATTCTGGCTCCCAGCGGAATTTGCTCACCCCTCAGTTGCCGAGGGTAGCCGGAACCGTCATAGCACTCCTGGTGCGAAAGGACAATTTCGGCCGCCTCTTTCAGGAAGGGTATGCGTTCCAGCACGGCGTACCCGATCTCGCAATGGCGGCGCATCACGTCGCGCTCCTCCTTGGTCAGTGGGCCGGGTTTGCGCAGGATGTGGTCGGGGATGCCCATTTTGCCGATGTCGTGGAGGAACGCGCCGCGCGCGATCTGGCGCAGCAGAGTCTTATCCACGCCCATGGCTTTGGCAATGGTGATGGTGAAGGCGGTCACGCGCTGGCAGTGGCCCTCCGTTTCGGCGTCTTTGGCGTCGAGCGCGCTTCCGAGCGCTTCCAGCGTGTAGTCGTACGATTGTTCCAGGTCCTGCAGCGCGATGGAGAGCTGCTGCGTCCGCTCGGCCACCAGATGCTCGAGATCGCTCTGATAGCTGCGGTTTTCGAGCACCAGGTGCCGGTGTTCGAGCGCGCGCCGCACGCTCAGGTGCAGCTGGTCCTTCTCGAAGGGCTTTAGAATGTAATCGTAAGCCCCGGCGCGGATGGCTTCGAGCGCGATGGAAATGTCGTGCATCGCGGTCACCATGATCACGGGGACGTCGGGGTCTTCGTCCCGCACCTCTGCCAGCAGCTTCAGCCCGTCCATCTCCGGCATCACGATGTCGCTCAGGACAAGGTCGAAGGAATCCTTCCGGAAACTCTCCAAGGCCTTGCGGCCGTTGCTGGAGATCACGCAACGGTAGCCCTGGGCTTCGAGGAGCGTCGAGATGACCTCCCGGATCGCTTCCTCATCGTCCACTACAAGAACCTTTTCTTTTTGCACGAGTGCTCCAATAGGAAACATTATAAGGCAGGGCACACGCGCGCAACCGGTTTGTTGCCGTATCTTGCACGCGCGTGCTAGGTTTCACAATAGCTTCCCGGGGTTCCGATTTTGGGGTGTCCGGCGCACGGCGAAACAGCTTGCGCCTCTGAAAATAACATTTCGTGCCTTTCTTCTTCGATTCCGGGTTCTTGGCGGCGGCCTTCATCGAAGGGTCCGCCGCGTTCATCCTCCTGGTGGTCTATTGGCTGCTCTCGCAGACCTTTCCGGCGCGCTTCTTGCGCTACTGGGAAGCGGGCTGGCTGGTTTACGTTTGCGGGGAAGGCCTGCGGATTCTTTCCCTTTGGCATGGCGGATCGAATACGCCCCGTTTTGATTCCGAGCTTTCGACGCTTGCCGCGGCCTTGTTCTTTGCCGCCGCCCTGGAGTGCTGCGGCGAGGGAAGGCGCCTCAAGTACCTTTGGCCTCTGGCGATTGTCATAGCCAGCGGGTTCGTCGCGCTCGGCCCGGTCTTGAAGATGCCCCTGGCGGAGCGATGGGCCGAATCGCTTGTCGAATCAACCCTTTACGTCGCGGGGGGCTGGGCTCTTTGGAGAACGCAATGGCACCACCGTGGGATTGGCTGGAAGCTCTTCGCCGGCGCCATGATGCTCCGCGGCCTGCACGGGTCGGATGCCCCGCAGTGGTTTGCCACCGCCAGCGAGTATGCGCTCTTCCGCGTCTCCTTTCACGGCGTTTTTGGGATCACCATGGGCATTTCAATGGCCGTGCTCGTTCTGGAGGCCGCCCGCATCCGCACGCAGGACCTCGATGAAAAGCTGCGCCGTCTGGCCCTGATCACCGCGGAAGCCACGCAGTCGCTCCGCGTGGACGAAGCCCTGGACAACGTGTTGCGTCATCTCATTGATAGCCTTGGCGTCAGCCACGGGCTGGTATTCCTTCTCGACGATCCCAGCGACGCCGCCGCACTCGTTCTGCGCGCTTCCGTGGGTTTTAGCGAGCACTACCGGCAGCAATTCTCGAGAGTTTCGCTGAGCGAGCCTTGGGTGGAAAGGGCTCTGGCGCAAGAGGCACCAGTGATTGCCGACCGCGATTTCGCCGACGCCACGCTGCTCCGGTGGATGGATACCGAGAAGCTTGCGGCGCTGGTCATGATCCGCGTGCCCGGCGAAAAGATGCCGCTTGGCTTGTTGGGCATCGGCTCCTCGGCGCCGCGCTCCTTCGAGAATGACGAGAAGCATTTCCTGGTCAACGTCGCGAACCTGCTCGGCCTCACGGTTCAGAACGTGGCGCTCTTCGAGCGCGCCACCGCGACGAAACAGCAATGGGCCGATACCTTCGATTCGATTGAAGACCTCATTCTCGTCCACTCGCCCGACGGCCGCATCCTCCGCGGCAACCGCGCCCTGGCCGCGCGCCTGCACCTCGACGCGGACGCGCTCCCGGGGCGATACATTCGCGACGTGCTGTGCCACGGCGCCGCCGACTGGATCCGCTGCCCGTATTGCGAAGGCGCCGCCGGCAAGACCGAGGAATTGGATGCCTCTTTCGGCGGCTACTTTTTGGCTACCAACTCTCCGTTCCATGATTCCGAGAGCGGATTGCTCGGCACGATTCACGTCCTCAAGGATTTCACCAGCCGCCGCCAGGCCGAGAACAAGTTCCGCAATCTCTTCGAAAAGGCTCAGGAGGGTGTCTTTACCTCCACGCCAGACGGCCGCTTCCTCGATTTCAACGACGCCTTTATGCGCATTCTCGGCTACGACAATCGCGAAGACCTTCTCAACGCCAACGTGATCTTGATCTACGTGGACCCGGCCGACCGCTTGCGCCTCCTCCGCCTCCTCGACGAATACGGCGAGGTGGCTGATTTCCAGTTCGAATTTCGCCGCCGCGACGGAGAGATCCGCACCGCTCACGAGTCTGCCTTCGTCACCCGCGACGATTCCGGCGCCATCGCGGCATATCAAGGATTTCTCCTCGATATCACCGATCTCAAGCAAGCCGAAATGGATATTCGCCGCCGCAACCGCGAGTTGCTGGCCCTCAACACCATCGCCGAGCTTCTCGGCCAATCCTCGGATCTTGAGAAGGGGCTAGAGGAAGCCCTGATGAAAGTGACCGAGCTTTTCGCCGTGGATATTGCCGCCGTGCATTTTCTCGACGAAAGCACGCGCACCCTGCGCCCCTCGGCTGCGGTCGGTTGCCGCTCCGACTACGCCCGCGCCGCGCTCCCGATGGATGTCCCGGCGCTCTTGCTGCAGCAAATTCGCCAGTCGCACGCCACGCTCCTCTCCGGCTCCGCGTCCGCCCTTCCCGAGGTGTTCCGGGAGTTGCAGCAGCACGAGGGCGTCCAGGCCTCGCAAGTTGCTGTGCTGTGGGTTAAGGGACGCATCATGGGCACCCTTTTCGCCGGCTGCCGCGAGATGCGCGAATTCTCGACCGCCGAGCTCACCCTGCTCGCCGCCGTCGGCAACCAGATTGCCGCCACCATTGACAAGTCGCTGCTCCTCAACGAAACCCGCGACGCCTATGAGAATCTGCGTCGCACTCAGGAGGCATTGCTCCAGAGCGAGAAAATGGCGGCCGTCGGACAATTGATCTCCGGCGTGGCCCACGAATTGAATAATCCCCTCACCGCGATTCTCGGCTATAGCCAGCTCCTGCAGTCAGGCGAACTCGCCGGGCCTCGCGGCGCCGACTATCTCGAAAAGCTCTACAAGCAAGCGCAACGCACCCAGCACATCGTGCAGAGCCTGCTTAGCTTCTCGCGGCAGCGCAAGCCCGAACGCACTGCCGTCCGGCTCAATCAAATCATCGAGGACACGCTCATCCTCCGCGAATACGACGTCAAAGTGAACAATATCCAGATTCACCGCGACCTCGATCCCCAGTTGCCGCTTACTGCCGGCGACTTCAACCAGCTTCAGCAGGTCTTTCTCAACATTTTGAACAACGCTCTCGACGCCGTGAACGAGGAGCCCTGCCGGCAAGGGAAGCGCGAAATCTGGATTCGCACCGGCCGCTCGGACAATCGCCTCTTCGCCGAGTTCGTGGATAGCGGTCCCGGCGTGAAAAATCCCACGCGCATCTTCGACCCGTTCTACACCACCAAGCCGGTCGGCAAGGGCACGGGCCTGGGCCTCAGCATCTGCTACGGCATCGTCAACGAGCACGGCGGCGAAATTCAGGTGCGCAACCTGCCGCCGCGCGGCGCTGCGTTTACTGTCATGCTTCCGATTTTGCCGGTCCTCCCCGTCATGCCGCGCGAGCAGCCGTCCAACGCGCAGGCCAGCGTCACCGGCAATGTCCTCTTGGTGGACGATGAGGACGCGGTCCTGCAGCTCGAACAGGAAATTCTCCTCGCGCACAACGTTTCCGTTCGCGTGGCGCGCAGCACCCGCGAAGCCATTCTCGTCCTGGCGCAGAATTCCGTGGACGCCGTGGTGATGGACATCAAGATGCCCGGCGAGCCTTCCACCGATGGCCTCCATCGCTGGATCGAGCAGAATCGCCCGGAGCTTTCCACGCGCCTGATTCTCACCTCGTCGGACATGCGTGAGCCCGAGGCGAACGGCGCCTCTCGCAAATCTGGCTGCGCCTTTCTCGCAAAACCGTTCGACATCGGGAAATTCTGGGAAGCCGTCCGCAAGACGCTCGCGGCCGAAGTCCCCAGTCCGGTGAAGCATTGATTCAACGTAAATCGCACTAAATCGAAGCGGTCGTCTGAGGCCATCCGGCAGGATGGCCGAAGAATCCCGGCGCCGGCGTTCAGGAAAGCGTCGTTTAGTTCAGCGCAGCATCCAATTCCGCAGGGGAACGCATGAAACGAATTGCCGGTTTGCTCTTCCTTCTCACCCTGGCGCTGGCCGCTCAGGCCCAGCAGACGCTTCCTCCAGCGAGAGACAGCGCGCCGCCCGCGCAGGTCGCGCCGCAATCCAACGCCGATTTCCTTCGCGCCGCCGACGAAGTCCTCGCCGATATGAGCCGGATTCTCGATCTGCCCGTCAAGCAGCCGCTCAAGAAAAGCATCCGCTCGAAACAACAGATCCGCGATTACCTAGTCCACGAGGAGAAGGAAGATAAGGACGACGCCCAGCGTTATGCCGATACCAAGGCCCTCGAAGCCTTCGGCCTGATCCCGCGCGGCTTTCCGCTCGATTCCTTTATGCTCGACGTTCTCACCGACCAGGTCGCCGGCCTCTACGATCCCGAAGCCAAGGAGTTTTACATCGCCGATTGGATGCCGCTCGATGACCAGCGCGAGGTGATGGCCCACGAACTCACCCATGCGCTTGAGGACCAGTATTTCAATGTCGAGCCTTGGATCAAGGCCGCGCGCCCCAATGACGATGCCGAATTCGCCCGCGATTCCGTCAGCGAAGGCACCGCCATGGCCGCCATGGTGGACTACACCCTGCGCGATGAAAGAATCAGCGTCCGCGATCTCCCGGACGTGACCGCGCTCGTTCGCAGCGGCGCCGTCGCCGAAATGAGCAAGGATCCCAAGCTCGGCAAGGCCCCGCCGTTCATTCGCGATGAACTGGCGTTTCCTTATCTCGAAGGGATGACCTTCTCGCAGCAATTCCTCAAGGCGCGCGAGGGCTGGGGCGATTTGAAGGAGCTCTTCCAGAATCCTCCGGTCTCGACACAGCAGATTCTTCATCCGGAATTGTATCTGACGGGCGTGAAGCCAGAAAAACTCGCCCTGCCCGAATGGAAGGGCTTGATTCCGCCGGGCTGGAAATTGCTCGAGGAAAACGTGCTTGGCGAATTCGGTCTTGATGAAGTTTTGAAGCAGTTCCTCGGTTCCGATCGCGCCGAGGGAGTTTCTCCCGCGTGGAAGGGAGATCGCTATGTCGTCTTCGAGGACCAAGTCACCAAGCAAACTCCCCTAGTCTTGCTCTTGGCGCTCGATAACCATGACGACGCCGAGGATTTTTTCAGCGCATATAGCGATTTGCTCGCCCTGAAATATAAGGCCCGCACGCAGCTTTCCGAGCACCCCGGCTTTCTGCAGGTCCAGACTGATACCGGGGGTGTTTTTCTTCACTGCGAGAAAGCCGAATGCCTGGTCGTGGAAGGCGCTCCGCGCGAAATCTACGACAAGATCGCTGCCGCCATCGTTTGGAGCGCCAATCCACCCTCCGCGCCGGAACCAAAACCCCCGCCCGTGCCCAGCGCCCCGCCAGCCCCCGTCACTTCCGCCCAAGTCCTCGCCGCCAAGATTTGAATGTAGCGCCGGCCAGGAGACGATTTTCTCGAAGTCTGTTTGAAAGGCAGGTTGCTCTAGCTCGCCAACCTACGTCCGGGGCATGGTCAAGGGGTTCAGACGTCGCTCGATGTACCTAAGATGTAGAAGACCTCGTAGATATTGACTATTGACTTCCATACCTCTGAATGATATGAGTGCGACGTTTGCGGGCCTATTCTTCCGGCGGAGGAGATTGACAATGCAAAGATCATCGCATCGCGGTTCGGCCGCTCACCGATGGGGTACAGTGGCTGCGCTTATGCTCGTAGGAGTCATGCTCGCGGTGCTTGTGCCAGCCCGCAAACTGAAGGCTCAAATCCCGCCTACTGCGCGAGACTCCTGCCCCCTTTCGGCCGCTACGTTTGCGACTTGGTTCCAATCCGGAACCGTCACCCTGAACGGCGTTGTGAAGCCCGCCGACAGCCTGAACTTCCCCGACATCCCCAATTGCACCTTCTATCAGTGGGCGGAGCAAATGTTCCTGTGGATGAATTCGCCCGCGCCCGCCACCTATGGCGGCGGTGGTGGACGCATCTTCGATTCGCCAACGTTCTACGACGTTTCCCCCATCCAGCCGGATGGCAGCCGCGTCTTCCTGTCGCATTCGCCGGAAGTACTCCATATCCTTAACCTGCGCGCCGCGCAGGTAGGCCCGCACGGGCTGCCGGTACTTATGGCTGCGTCTGGAAAAATGTTCGAGGTTAAACTCGCGCCGGCGGGGGCGAAACCGCTCGTCCGCCACGTATCCGGGCAATTGGTCCAGATCGCGCACGCGAGGCGTGCAGAAAATGGGCATCTGGTCCTCCTGGACAAGACGAACACGGTGATTAACGCCCGGCATGTTGAAACCGTAAAGTCAAAAGCCCTGCTCCACGCGCCGGTCACATCCACAATCATAGCCACGAAATTCATAATTGACGGATTCCCGATTTTCCTGGATCCCTCCCTCAGCGTCATTGACGCCGAACAAGGCCAGGCGGACAACAGCGTTTTGGAAGCGCAAAATGGCTCGCTCGTCTACTATGTGACGATGGCCAACGATGTCTACGCCTACTTCGCCACCGGACAAAAGGACGGCGCGATCACCGCCACCCAATTCCCGACGACCGCGGCCAATTTGAGCAGCATCACAACTTTCGCTTCGGCCCACGGGAAGACGTTCCCCGATGCCAATGCCCTCGCCGTGGAAGTGAAGTCCGCCTGGGTCGAGGCTGCCGGGCTGGCCAATTTGAGCAGCTACATCACCATGACTGCGACCATACCCACTTATGACACCTCCAATCCCAACACATGGACGCCCAACGGACAGAAAACCGTGCAGTTGGCCTTGGTGGGCATGCATGTTGTCGGAAGCACGGGAGGCACTCCGGGAGGGCACCCGGAAATGATTTGGGCCACTTTCGAGCACGTTGCCAACGCGCCTCGCGCCACCTATTCCTACATCAATACGAGCGGCACCACCGTCCCCGAGACTCAGAATACGGCTGGGAATTGGTTGTTTTGTGCCAACGGCTCCGCCGGACCATTCAATAGCGCGCACATGCAACTCAGTTCCCCCAATATCGTATCTGTTTCGCCTTTCGCGATCAGCCCCAGCGATACCTTGCGAATGGAGCCTTGGGGAATCGCCGGCTCCAATGCCACCTCCAACACTCAGGTGATTTCAACGAATAACAATGTCCTCGGGGGGTTGGCGGCCGGCGATGTGCGCGGCAATTATGTCATGACGGGCGCCACGTGGACCCCCTTCGGCGCCGTTCCCAACGGCTCTAACAGCGTGGGCACCAATTTGCTTACCAACACGACCATGGAGACGTACGAGCAAGGCGGAAATTGCTTCGAATGTCATTTGGGCACTATTTCCATGCTCGGGAACTCCTCGGGCAACGGCCTGAGTCATGTCTACGGGTTGCTGAAACCACTTTTTTAGCGCCTCACCGTAACGCAAGAGTCTGCCAGGTGCCGCACCCTTCGCCGGCTTCTCGAAGGGTGCGTTCTCTTGCTTGAGCGAAGACTCGCCCGAGTACAAGCGCAAAATTCCCCTGTGGGAGTGTGCATTCTCGGGCTATATTGAGCCACCACCGAATCCTGAAACATTTTGTCGCCCGATTGCGTATCATCACGCGAGAGAGGTGAGCCATGACCGAACCAGGGGCGCCGCCGAGCTGTTGGCGGCACAGATCCTTTGTCGGCCCCATCATCCTGATCGTGCTGGGTTGTTTGTTCCTGGCGAGCAACCTCGTTCCCGGCTTCGACACTTGGCGGGTTCTTTTTCGCTTTTGGCCCCTGATCCTGATCTTGGTCGGCCTGGGACAAATATGGGATAACCACTATGCTCACCAGCATCCCGGCCAGCCAACAGCCCCGGGGATTTCGGGGAAGGGCGTCGCGTTGGCTATTGTGATCATCTTGTTTGTTCTGTTGGCGTGGCATTCTGGTCCTTTCGGTGTTGGCCCATACGGATGGTTCTGGCCCGGCCGCGCCTGGCGCGCTCCTGTTCACGATACGCAAGCGGTCGAGTTGCAGGGCGCGAAATCCGTCAGCGCGGATTTGGAGATGCCCGCGGGCGAGCTCACCGTAGCGGGCGGATCAAGCCGCCTGCTCGATGCGGATTTCGACTACGACGCGGGTGAGGGAAAGCCGCTGGTGGACTACGACGTATCCGGCGACCGCGGCCAGCTTTCCGTGAGGCAACACCAAAGGCACACCTTCTTTGGAAACGAACGCAACG
>Ga0187817_10000067_pt1 | contig 31806 bp, 33 predicted proteins | sample NC_wetland_sal_i_17_FD_132431 | JGI IMG/M metagenome (GOLD analysis project Ga0187817, IMG submission 132431) | Wetland sediment microbial communities from Neuse River Estuary, North Carolina, USA - SO4_2 | ecosystem: Environmental > Aquatic > Freshwater > Wetlands > Sediment | place: USA... | reverse complement strand
GTTGAGGATGACCGGCTGGCGGACGTCGGCAACAGCTACATCGATGCCACGCGCTCGGTGCTGCGCGAGCGCGGCGGGCTATGGTTCTTCGATGAATCCTATGTGATCTCGCGCCGGCGGCAGTAGCACCGCGTCCGGGAAGCAGTATGCAGTCGCCGGTCGGTGTCTTAGAATAGTGCATGCTTTATGTGGTCCACGCGCTCGACAAAAAACATATTCTGCCGACCCGCGCCAAGCATTACCGCGACCATCGCATCCATCTCGACCGCGCCGAGGAGCATGCGGTCGACGTGGTGACCGCGGGCACGTTGGTGGCCGACGACGGCGAGACGCCGGTCGGCAGCATTTTCGTCATCGACGCCGCGGACCGTGCTGCAGTCGACTCCTTTACCCGCAGCGATCCCTATCACGTCAACGGCGTTTGGGAGCGCGTGACGATCCACCGCTACAACAAGAAGCGGGGCACGCCGATCGTAAGCCAGCGATAGTCTCACGTCACTCCGGGCGCAGTGTAGCGGTGAGCGTAGGGATGACCGCATCAATTCCGCAGTTTCTCGCGCAGTCCCGTTCGCTCCAACCGACCAATCACCTCGTCGATGAAATACGGCAGTTCGTCCAGGTAATTGACGAGCGAGATAGCAATACCGGTGAGACCGGCCTTGCTCAGATCGGCGATTTGTGCGGCGACGTGGTCCGGGTCGCCGACGATCGGCAAGCCGCCCATGCCTTGCGCATAGTGACTGCGCTGCGTGAGATATTCCTGCATCGGCACCGTCTGCGGCGAAATATTTTTCAGCCCCAGGATGCCGTCCACGGCCGACCAGTCGGCGTGCTCTACGATGCAATGATGAAAGTAGTCTTCGGCTTCCTTCTTGGTCGGCCGGCAGGTGACGACGCCGACCGTGTAACAACCGATTTCGTGTCCTTGCGCGCGCGCGGCTTCTTTGGCGCGGCGAACGCGTTGCGCACTCTCCTCGAGCGAGGTGCGTGAGGCCTGTAGGAAAAACGCGTCGCAATTCTTCACCGCGAACGCCTGCCCCGTGGGAGATGCCCCAGCATTCATGATCACCGGGCGGGTGCCGCCATAGGGTTTCGGCTTGCCGCGAATGCCTTTCATATCGAGATATTTGCCGTGGAAGTCGAAATCCTCACGGTCTGACCAGATCATTTTGATGACGTCGATCCACTCCTGTGCGTATTCGTAGCGCTGCTCGTGCGCGCGCTGCTCGACGCCGAACATGTCGAACTCGCCCTCATTCCAGCCGACCACGATGTTCAGCCCGAAGCGGCCCTCGCCGACGTGATCGGCGGTGACCATTTCCTTCGCTGCCACCACCGGATTGAAGATCGGCGCATGCACCGTGCCGAACACGGTGATGCGCTTGGTGATGGCGAGCAGCGCCGTCGCCCAGGTGACCGTCTCGAGCGTCGTGCCCTGATAATCGGTCGTCCCGCCATATCCCTTCCAACGGCCGATCGGCAGCAGGAAATCGATGCCGGCTTGGTCCGCCATCAGCGCCAGTTTCTTATTGTCCGGCCAACTGCCGGACCAGCGCTCGGGAATGAGCGTCACGGCGCGGCCAGAGGAGCAATTGGCGCCGAACAAGCCGATCTGCAGCTTGTTGTCGCTGTGCATGGCGCGGCGCGCATTCAATGAAGCCGAAGGAGCGTCCATACAGATCTCTTTCGGAATTCGCGCGCTCTATAGCCGAAAAATGGCCGCTGCGCGTTGCGGTTCGAGCTGCCGCCTGATCTCCTCAATGTCGCCCAGCACCCACAGCTCGGTGATTTTGCTGCCGCGCACCTTGAAGAACGCTGCGCCGCTCCACCGGATTTTCTGGCCGCTTGGTTTGATCCCGAAAAAGCTGCCGTGGTGACGGCCATGAAAAATCAACCGCGCCGCGGCACAGTCGCCATCTGCTATCAGCTCCTCGATCTCGCAAGTGAAATCAGCAAGCGCAGCACGAACCGATCGCATATAGGCGATGAAGCCTTCCGGACCGCGCAGTTCAGGACCGAGCGAGGCGCGGAAACGAAAGTCGGCATCCAGGATCTTGCGAGCCTCGACCTCGTCGGCCTTGTTCCAAACGCAATAGTAAAAGCGTTCAACGAGATCAGTCGGCGTCAGCGCCACGCTTGTCTCCCTCGCCCGCTAAAAGCTTAGACCGGTGCGGCTATGTTGTCTCTGCCTTTGCAGGCACGTTTGCGGAATTGACTTGGATGCCGTTATACCGGTCAATCGCGCCAAGGTTTTAGGAGGACTTCATGAACCAGCGCCAATTCGTCTTTGCCGCCGCGCTTTCCGCAGCCTTGGCATTTGCCGCTGCCTCGGCCACAGCCGCCGAGAACGTCAAAATCGGCGTGATTTATCCACTCACGGGCAATGCGGCGAGCGCCGGCCAGTCGGCAAAAGACGCCGTCAATTTCGGGGTCGAAATCGTCAACACGGCTCATCCCGACCTGAAGGCACTACCACTCGGCGCGACCGCGGGGCTGCCCAATCTCGGCGGCGCCAAGATCGAGTTGGACGAGGCGGATCATCAAGGCAATCCGCAGGTGGGCCAGCAGCAGACCTTGCGCTTGATCACCCAGGACCACGTTGTGGCGATGCTCGGCTCATACCATTCGTCGGTCTCGCTGGTGGCAACGGCGGTCGCGGAACGGCAAGGCATTCCGTACCTGGTCGCCGATTCGGTGGCGCAAAATATTACCGGACGTGGCTTCAAATGGATTTTCCGCACCACGCCGATCGCCTCTGATTTTGCCAAAGCCTATGCGGGCTTCCTCACCGACCTGAAAAACAGCGGCAGGAAGATTGAGAAAATCGCCGTCATCAACGAGAACACCGACTACGGCACCTCCGTCGCGGCCAGCATCCTCGATGCCGCCAAAGCCGCGAACATCAACGTCGCCGCACAGGTTCCGTATAACGCCAATAGCTCGGACGTTTCGGCGCAGGTCATTCAGCTCAAAACGTTGCAACCTGACGCCGTTATCTTCGTCAGCTACACGGCTGACACGATTCTCTATTTCCGGGCAATGAAGAATCTGGATTATCTGCCGCCTATCATCATCGGCGACGACGCCGGTTTCTCAGATCCGACCTTCATTCCCAACGCCGGCGATCTCGCGCAAGGCGCGATCAATCGTAGCGCCTTCGACATCGGCAAGCCGGGCAGCAACAGTTACACCGTCAATCAACTGTTCAAGGCCAAATACGGCCGCGATCTCGACGACACCAGCGCGCGATGGATGCAGGGCTTTTTCGTGCTCGCTGACGCGATCAACCGCGCCGGCTCGACCGAACCGGACAAGATCCAGGCGGCGCTGCAAGCGACCGATCTCAAGCCGGATCAGCTCATCATGGGCTATAACGGCGTGAAGTTCGACGCCACAGGACAGAATACGCTCGCCTCGACTTTCTTGATTCAGCTGAAGGGCAAGCAATATGTGTCAGTCTGGCCGCCGAATCTCGCTACCGGCAAGCTGGAATTACCGATGAAAGGTTGGCGCTGAATTTACAAGCGGTACCGATGCCGCATTATTAGAAGCGCTAGCAGGCTCAAGGTGGCAGTCGCGATCATGTAATAGCTCGGCGCCAATTTGCTGCCGGTGAGATCGATCAGTGATTGGGCGAAGAATGGCGCGAACCCGCCGAAGATCGGCACCGAAATGTTGTAGCTCAGCGACATTCCAGAAACGCGGGTCGCGACCGGAAAGGTCTTGGCCATCAGCGAGGGCAGCGCGCCCGAGAAAAACGATTTCAAAAGGCTGATCCAGCAAACCATTGCTATCAGAACACCAAGTGAAGGCGCAGCGCCGAGTAGCACGAAGGCCGGATAGGCCGTCACTATGAACAGGATCGCCGCACCGATCATCACTCGCGTTTGGCCCACTTTATCGACCCAAATGCCGACAAACGGCACGGCAATGGTCTGCAACGCCGCGGCGAGCACCGCCGCGGTGAAGCCGATCGATTGCGGCAGATTGAGCTGCCGTATTGCATAGGTCGGCATGTAGACCAGGAGGTATTGCGAACTGGTCGAGGCGGCGACGGCGCCGATCGTCAGCAGAAGCCGATCCCATTGGCCGACGAACAGATCGCGCAGCGGCGTTCGCGCCTCCCCGGCTTCGACAAACTCTGGCGTTTCGTCGAGCTGATTGCGGATGTAGTAGCCAACCGGACCGATTAAGAGACCCACGGCGAACGGGATCCGCCAACCCCACGCCTGCAAAGTGTCGGTGGACATGCTGGTCGTCAGCAAAACGCCCAACCCGGTCGCCACCAGCGCGGCAAAGCCTTGGCTCGACCACTGCCAGCTCGCAAAAAATCCGGCGCGGTCGGGCCGATGTTCGACCAGAAAGGCGGTCGAGCTCGCGAACTCGCCGCCCACGGAAAACCCTTGCAGGAGCCGCGCGGCAATGACGAGAATCGGTGCCAACAGACCGACTGAACTATAGCTCGGCATCACCGTCATCAAGCCGGTGCCGATCGTCATCAGAAGAATAGAGAGCGTCAGCGCCCGCTTCCGCCCTTTGCGATCCCCGTAGGCACCGAGAAAAATCGCGCCGACCGGGCGCGCCAGAAACGAAATACCGAACGTGCCCAGCGTGACCAGAAGCGAGACGGCTTCGTTGGCGGCGGGAAAGAACACCTTGGAAATGGTCACGGCGAAATAGCCGTAGACCAGGATCTCGTAGAACTCGAGCGCATTGCCGACAGACGAAGCGACGATCAGCCGTGTCGCCGCGCCGGCGCCGCGCATCGCGGGTTCTACGGCGGCCGGACTTGCGCTCATGTATGCTCCTTTAAGTCTTGACGCGGCACCCTAGCTGCCGTCATTCACCGAGTAAATAAATCGGTCTTCCGCTAAATTCGTGCCGCAATGAGCAGCCTCGATATCTTCTCATCATTCCAGCTCGGTCCGCTGCAACTACCCAATCGCGTCGTGATGGCGCCAATGACGCGCAATCGCGCCGGCCGCGGCAATGTACCGGGGCCGCTCAATGCTACCTACTATGCCCAGCGGGCCAGCGCCGGACTGATCATCAGCGAAGCCACGCAAATATCGCCGCAGGGCGTCGGCTATCCGGGTACGCCTGGCATTCACAGCGCCGAACAGCTCGCCGGCTGGAAAAGCGTCACTGACGCCGTGCACGCGGCTGGCGGCCGGATGTTCCTGCAACTTTGGCATGTCGGCCGCATCTCGCATCCGTCACTGCAGCCCGGCGGCGTACTTCCGGTGGCCCCGTCGGCAATTGCCCCTGCGGGTCAGGCGATGACGGTCGAGGGGTTGAAACCATTCGTCACGCCGCGCGCGCTCGAGACGGAGGAAATCGCCGGCATCATCGAGGATTACCGGCAAGCGGCGCGCAATGCGCGGGCCGGATTCGATGGCGTCGAACTCCATGCCGCCAATGGCTATCTGATCGACCAATTTCTGCGCGATCGCAGCAATCGGCGGATGGATCGTTATGGCGGCACGGCGCAAAACCGCGCCCGCTTTCTCATCGAAGTCGTGGAAGCGATCGTCGGTGAATGGGGTGCCGAGCGCGTCGGCGTGCGGCTATCGCCGACCAATCCATTCAACGACATGGCGGATACCAATCCGGCCGCGACATTCACAACCGCGGTCGCCGAACTTAACCGCTTCGGTCTTGCCTACCTGCACATCGTCGAGCCCGCCGCCAGCGATCCGGTGGCTGATGGCGAAATGCCGGACATCTGCTTCTTCCGCAAATTGTGGCGCGGCGCCCTGATGGGCAACAAGGGCTACGACTTGGCGCGCGCCAATGCGGTCATCGAGGCGGGTTGGGCCGATCTGGTATCGTTTGCGGTTCTCTTTCTCGCCAACCCCGATTTGCCGGTTCGTTTCCGCCGCGGCGGCCCGTTCAATCCACCGGATCGCAAGACGTTCTACGGTGGTACAGCGGCCGGCTATACCGATTATCCCCCGATCGGCGGCTAAGTTTATGCCATTTTATCGTTAAAGATCAAAGGTTTACATGGAAAACGAATTCCTGTGATTACGATCACGTCCCGCCGTGCGATCACCCTGTAATTTGCGCATGGTTAACGGGGCGACAGCGACAGGGAGCAAGCCAATGACCGCCACCCTGAATTTCCTGAGCCGGATCACCAACGAAGTCTTCGAATCCCAGATGCAGCGCGCCGCGCGGAAGATTTGCGAACGGCAGCACTATTTCGGTGGCCGCACCGCCTAACGGGATTTTGTTCGCTGGACTTGCGGTTTCAAAACGCCGCCTTGGTTTTGTGTAGTCCGCTCGCGGCAACATGCAGAGAAATTTCAAACTCCGAGCTTAGCCGCCAACTCCTCGACGCTCTTCACTGCCAAATCGACTGCAATCGTAGGCGCCGTCTCTCCGCGGCCGGGCCCGTGTTCGTTCGGCCGTGCCACATGGGCGGTTCGCAAGCCGAGCGCGGCGGCGGCGGCAAGATCGCTGGAATGCGCCGCTACCATCACGCAGGCTTCGGGTTTCAGATCGAGGGCCTCGGCGGCCGCGAGATAGACGCGCGGCTTCGGCTTGTAATCGCCGGCGATCTCGGCGCCGAGAATTGCATCCCAGGGAAAGCCGTTGCGGCGCGCTAAATCCACCATCAGGGAGATATTGCCATTCGATACCGGCGCGATCACAAATCCGCGTTTGAGCCGGGCGAGACCCGTCGGCACGTCGGGCCAAGCGTCGAGCCGGTGCCACGCTAAATTAAGCGCGCGCTTTTCCTCCTCGCTGAGATTACTAACACCAAACCGATCAAGCGTGAGTTCGAGATTGCGCCGATGCAGAATGTCGAGCTTACAGAAACCGATGCGGCCAGCGCGCACTTCTTCCATGGCGCCCTGATATTCGCCGCGCCAGGCATCGGCGAAGGCGAAGTAATCCAGCGTGACGGCTTTCGACTTGAGCTGCGCCTCGGCTTCGCGGGCGATCGAGGTTCGCCAATCGACGAGCGTGCCGAACACGTCGAAAAACAGAGCTTTCACCGCAAGCGCCATGGACTATTCATAGCGCATGGCGGCGCTCCATGCCAAAGCGGCGGGACGTCAAAACTCAAGGTCGTGAATGATGTTGCAAGAGGCTTTTGAAGCGCAGTTGGCTTACGCGGCAGCCTGTCGACGTCGATCCACAACAGGTTCGCTTTTGCCTCCGCCAAGCTGCCTGCGGCTCCAGTTCCACAGCGTCGCGATTTCCTCGGCCGCCCTGCTGCCGCCGGCATATTCGGTGACGCCGAGGCCGGCGGCAATCGCATCCTGAAAATCCATGCGCGCGGACAGCATCGGCTCAGCCAATACTCCAAGGCAGTTGAGTTGCTTGGCCGCCTCGCTGGCCCGCGTGCTGCGATAGCTTGAGGGGCACTGGTTCAGCACGAACGCAGCTCTTCGCTTGGCCAGAAACACCGCGCGAAAGGTTGCGGCCGTTGCCTCCACATCCAAGCGCGTCGGGCGCACCGGCAGAAGGCTTAAGTCGGCGACCTCGGATACCGGACGGACGGTTGTGGCATCGGCGCCGGTAGTGTCGAAAATCGCGAGCGTGAAGCCGGCACTGGCAAGGCCCTCGAGTATGGCGCGAAGACGGGGCAGCCGCTCGCGCTCAAGCGGTTCGACAATGATCTTATTCCGGGCGTTTGCGGCGTCGCGGCGCTTACCCCAGCGCACCAGCGATTGCTGCGGATCGAGATCGAGCGCGATGACTTTTTCGCCTGTGGTCGCCGCCACCTCGGCCAGCGACGCTGCGAGGGTTGTTTTTCCCGCGCCGCCCTTCTGCGTGAGAAATGCAATGGTGCGCATTAAGCCACCCTTTGATCCATCGTGCGCGCGCCGTCATTGCGCAGGCGCTTTGACCTCGGCCGGCGGTGTTGGGAAGTCTCCCCCGGAGCGCCGAATGAGTTTGGAATCTCTATATCGACCGCAAGAGTCGATACGGACTTGCCGCGATCCATCTTGATCTGCACCTTGTCGGGGTCGAAGGAAATGTGGCGACTAATCAGCGTGAGAATTTCCTCACGCAAAACTCCAAGCAGATCCGGTTGATGGCGCTCGTTGCGCTCATGCGCGAGCAGGATTTGCAGCCGTTCCCGCGCAATCGGCGCCGAGCTGCGGCTAAACCAGTTAAAGAGCTTCATGCTGCTTTCCGTCCGAACAGCTTGTTGAAAATTCCTCGGCTTTCGCTGGGAACGTGCATCGGAATCGTTTCGCCTTTGAGCCGGCGCGCGGCTTCAAAATAGGCGCGCGCGGGCGGGCTTGCCGGACTGTTCAGAGTCACCGGCGATCCCACATTCGAGGCGCGCAGCACTTCTTCGCTTTCGGGGATGATGCCGAGCAGCGGGACCGACAGAATTTCGAGCACATCGTCGATCGCCAGCATCTCGCCGCGGGCGGCGCGCCAGGGGTGGTAGCGGGTAACGAGCAGGTGTTTATCGACATATTCACCGCGCTCGGCTTTCTCAGTCTTCGAATCGAGCAGCCCGATGATGCGGTCCGAATCGCGAACCGATGACACTTCGGGATTAGTGACGATGACGGCGGTGTCGGCGTAGCGCATGGCCAAGGTCGCGCCGCGCTCGATGCCGGCCGGGCTATCGCAAATAATCCAATCGAACTTCGAACGCAGCTCGGCGATGACTTTGGCGACACCCTCTTCGGTGAGCGCGTCCTTGTCGCGGGTCTGCGAGGCCGGCAGCAGGTTCAGATTTTCCAGCCGCTTGTCGCGGATGAGCGCTTGCGGCAGTTTCGCCACGCCGTGGATCACATTGATCAAGTCAAAGACCACGCGCCGTTCGGCGCCCATCACCAGATCAAGATTCCGGAGTCCGACGTCGAAGTCGATGACGACGACCTTCTCGCCAAGGTGGGCAAGCGCGGCACCCAGCGCGGCGGTCGACGTGGTCTTGCCGACGCCGCCTTTGCCTGACGTCACAACCACGACGCGGGCCGATTTCTTGTCCTTCATGTTAACGACCTTTCGTTGTTCCTAGTTCATCGCCGAAATTTTCAGGGTGTTACCGTCCAGCCAGGCCTGAATCGGTCCGCTACGCACGCTGTCGTCGATTTCGTCCGCCGTCTTGTAGTAAGAGCCGATAGCCAAGAGCTCGGCCTCGAACCGATGGCAAAAAATCCGGGCGCGACGATTGCCGGTGACGCCCGCCATCGCCTGACCGCGCAGAGTGCCGTAAATGTGGATCGATCCGCCGGCGATGATTTCCGCGCCGGAACCGACGGAGCCGAGAACGGTGATATCGCCCTCCACGAAGGCGACCGATTGCCCGGAACGAACCGGCTCGTCGATCAATAGTGATGCCGGCTGTTCACGCCCGCGCGGAGCGCTCTCGGCGGCGGGGACCGGCTCCGGCTCGCGCAGGTCGCCGTCTTGGATTCCGCGGCCACCGCGCAGGATCGGAGGAAGACCCGCTCCCTCGATCGGTTCGACGCCTTCAATCCCCAGCACCCGTATATTGCGCTCCTCGAGGCTGGTGACGAGATGCGCAATCCCGTTCGGACTGAGGCGCACGGCCGAAAGATCCAGCGCCACGGCATGACCGGTAAAGAAGCTCTTGGAACGCTCGAGCGTGGCGTCGAGGTCCATCAGCCAGTCTGCGATCGGCGCCCGCGGCGTGAAGACGAAGGCCGTATAGGTGCGTGCCCGAAATTTCAGCGATTGACGTTGGACGATGAGGTTTGACACCACCCCTCTCCGATTTTCGATGATTCTAATTGGTTAATAATCTGTCCAGAGATGGTTAACGATTGGTTAAAAATCGGGGCTTTTAGGCGAGCATCGGAAAACTTGTGATTGCCGCCACTCAACTTTGAACGACTTTCCTGACACCGATCGAGGATGAACGCGAATGCCGCCGCGGCACCCTGCAAAAGCCTCTCTCGTTTTCCACCCGCTTTCGCCATCGAGGAACACTCTCGACGCATTTGATGTCCGGCTGCAGTTGACGTCTCGACAGTGGAATAAAACCTCAGTATCGGATTCGCCTTGCCATCGCCGAGCGCAACAAAACGGACGCTCGATCGCTGGAAAACGGGAGGAAACATCATGCGCAACATGCAATCGTCGCGTCTGCCCGCAGTATCGGAGGAGGCGCTTACACCCGAGCAGCGCGCGCTGGCGGAGTCGATCCGTTCCGGCCCGCGCGGGCAGTTCAAGCTGGCGGGCCCCTTCGCGGTCTATCTGCATGCGCCAGCGTTCGGCGAACTGGCGCAGAAGCTCGGCGGCCATCTGCGGTTTAAGACCAGCGTGCCGGGCCGGCTCTCGGAATTTGCGATCCTCGTCACCGCCCAGCACTGGAAGGCGCAATACGAATGGGCCATGCACGTGCCGATGGCGGAGAAGCAGGGCGTCAAGCCGCAGACCATCCGCGACATTCAGGCTGGCCGCGCGCCAAAATCGGCGCCGCGCGACGAGCTCGCGATCTACGCTTTTGCCAAAGAGCTTTACGCCAAACGCCGAGTCGGCACCGCGACGTTCAACCGGGTGCGCAAAATTCTCGGTCACGCCGGAACGGTCGAGCTTGTCGGCATTCTCGGCTACTACGCGCTGGTTTCGATGATCCTCAACACGTTCCGCATGCCGCTGCCGGAAGGCATCAAGCCAGGATTCCGCGAACCTTCGTAAGCGGAAATCCGAGCTGCCGGTAAATTGCGACTCAGCGCTTGTCCATCTGCATCATGCCGCCGCCCTGCATGCTGCCGCCTTGCATGTGCATGGCGCCGCCTGATTCCTGCATCGTCGAGCCTCCGGCCGAAGCGCCAGGCGCGGGCGCGCCGATGGCGAGCACCGGATACTCCACCTCGATCGTTCCGGCGTGATCGAATTTCAGCGTCACCTTGACGGTCGCTCCTTGCTCGAGCGGATGTTTCAGCGAGAGAAACATCATGTGATTGCCGCCAGGCTTAAGGGTGACCGATTCGCCCGGCTTGATTTCCAAGCCGCCTTCCACGGGGCGCATTTTCATCACCCCGCCTTCCATCGTCATCGTGTGAATCTGACATTGTGCGCTGGCGCCGTCGGAAATGCAGCTGACCCTGTCCGGTGCCGTACCGGTGTTCGTGAGCGTAGGAGCGGCTTGGGAACGAATTTCGTCATGCACGATCTCCGCAAGCTAACCCTCGAAGCCCAATATTCACGATTTGGAATATAATTCCTGACTTGCTAGTCCAGCTCCCGGATAGGGAGAGGAAACGGCGGCCGGTTTGCGGTATTGTCTATAGGCAACTTTATGGCCGGATGACCCCCGATTCGACGGCTGGAGATTTTGCTGCAGAGGCGTAGCTTGAGCATCATGCGTGGCTCAAAGGCGGTTATCGAGCGACCCGATCCGCGTCACGCCGGACCATTCGGCCAAATTCTGAAATTTGAGCCGCGCCGGCCGGGTAAGCCAACGTTTGCGTCCGCCACGCCGCAGCCGGTCGAAGATGATCTGGACGATTTCGCGCGGTTCGAGCAAGAACAAGATGAGCCGATCAATTATCGCCACCGAATGATCATGAACCTGATCGCGGTTGCAATTCTGATATTGCTGGTTGGCCTCGGCGTTTGGATCGCCGACACGATCAGTGACTTGCAAAGAGAGCAAGACTGCCTGATGCAAGGCCGCAGCAATTGCGCGCCAATCGAAGTACCGATCCCGGTGCGGGAATAGTTGGTTTGCCGCCGATGCGGAGCTCAGCGCATCAATGCGGTACCTGCTCGGCGCGAAACGGCGGCGGGTCTATCGCTGGTTTGTGCTGAGGCGGAGCCGGACTATCGACGTTCTGCCGCGTGCCGGTCCGCTCGGGACGAGCAATGATCGGCGTGCCATCGGCAACGGGCGTCCCGGTGCCAGCATCGGCGCCGTTTCCGCTTTTGGCCGGAGTTCCCTGCGGGGGTGTGGCCGTGGGCGGCGCCTCCGGCTTGGCCGCGCTGCCGCCGTCCTGACCGGCTGGCGCAGTCCCATTCAAACCCGTCGGCTTCGCCGCGCCTGGCGCCGCCGCGCGATGGCCGCCAACGACGGCGAGGACTTCCGAAACAACCCGCGCATGCAGCCGTGGGGATTTATCGATGTTGATATGATCGATACTCGGATCGGAACTGACATCGACATTGGCGAGCGTGCCGTGGAAGCCCGGTCCACGTCGCATATAGGCATAGTCCCGCTGCGTCAGGTTGAGAACACGGGCGACGTTGTCGCTTGCAGCGAACGATTGCGTGCCGTCGAACGGCACGACCAGAGCCACCGGAATGCCTTTGCGGCCGAGATAGGCGGCCATTTCCATGACCGCGTCGGCGCCGAGCGAGTGGCCGATCAGAATGATCGGCCCCTCCTTCCCAGCCTTGAAATCGACCGCGGCGCGATCGGCGAGCGACTGCCACTCGCCATAGCCATGCACGGTCGCGTAGACACCACGGCGGCTCAGCTGCTCCGCCAGTGTGTCCATGCCGAGCGAGAATATGTTCATCAACCCGCGCAGCAGATAAACATGCGCTCGTGATTCCGCGGCACCCGGATTGGTTCCGAGCGCGAGCATCCCAACGACCAAAATGCCAATCGCGGTCAAGCGCCACGAACGTCTCATGAAAGCCCTCACCTGAACACTCGACTCGCACCGTACCCAGCGATGCAAACCGGGTCGGTTCTGCATTGCACTGCCAGATTTTGCCACCGAAATCCCCCTAAATCCTCCCCCCTCCGGAATAGTGGCGTGCATCTGTAGCAAAAATGCAACGTGACGATGAACGTGGCAGCCGCACCCTCAATATAGCCACGGAACCACGCGTGCCGTCCGGCGCATATAGGCCCGGTACTCGTCGCCGAATGCGCTAATCATCATTGCTTCTTCGCGCGCCACCCGCCCGAAAAACAGGACACCGAAGCCGATGAGACCGGCTGGTCCCGCAACCCAGTTGGGCAGAAGCAGGGCCTGACCGAGCGCCATCAGCCAGAAACCGGCATACATCGGGTGTCGCACCAGGCCGTAGACGCCGGTTGTGACGAGCGTATGGCGTTCGCGTAGGTCGAGGCTGACGGACCAATTTTGGCCGAGATCACGATGGCTTCGGTAAAACAGCCATAGACAGCTCGCCTCGACCGCCACCCCGAGATAGGACAGCGCGGGAATCAGTGGATAATCGGCAAAGCGGGGAAAATGAGCGACCACATAGACGAAAGGCGCGATCCCGAGGCCGGCGAGCGAGGCTGCAAGCAGTACGAATTCGCGCGGCCCACGTCCTGAATAGCGCACCGGCGTCTTGCGCGAGTACTGGCGCGGCTGAAAGCGCAGAACGAACCACGTTAGGCCGCAGGCGAGCCAGATGATCTTCGCTATCGTCGCCGTCACGGCCTAAAGTCCTGCTGCGGCGGCGGGCGATCCCTGCCACTGCGCCGCACCGCCAGTTACGTTCGATTCGAACGCCCCGTCAGCCGCAAAGGCCGCCACCGCCCAATCGGGCTTTTCGACTCGGTCCTGCAGCGCGATCGGCCCGCAGCACAGCATGTAATAGTCGTAAAAATAACGCCGCTCATTGCCCATCACTGCCTGACGGTGGATGCGCAGAAAATTGAGATGGAAGCGCCGGTAGGTGTGCTCCTCCACCATCATGCGGATGCGGAAAATCTTGACGATAGGTTTGCCGGCGGGCGGCAGCCCGAGCGCGACGACGGGGTCCACTTTATAGACATTGATGATGTCGACCAGCGCTTGATATTCGACCCAATAAACGGCCGGCGTATTGGCCACCCGCTGAACGACCTCGCGCAACCAGCCGGCGGCTGGATGCAGTGCGACTTTCAACAGCGACGAGCCGGTCGAGACGACGCGCAGCGTCCTCGCGCCGGTGCGCAGCTGTGGATCCAGCTGCAGCGCGCGATCGAGGACAACGAGTGACAGCGGTGCGCCAAGGCTGTGGCCATCAACGATGATTTCATCAGCGTCGCTGTTGCGAATGAGCCGCACCAGCTCATGCGCCAGCAGATCGAGACGTTCCTCGAGCTGCGGCCGCACGCGATGAATGAAATCGCGCGCGAAGTACCAGTCGTCCAGCGCGTAGCCGATATGGACCATGCGGCCGAAGGTCCAGCGCAAGCCGGCAAAAATCGCCAACCACAGCGCTGGTGCGAGAACCATGCGAAAGGGCAGTCCGACGTGGATAACGGCGAAGCGGGTGGCGGCAATCGACAGCCACATCATTCCGGCGACGTAGATCAGCGGGGAGAGAAAAAATGCGCCGTAACGCCAGGCCAAGACGAAATAGCGGATGACGGTTCCAGTCAGCACAAATTCCATCAGTGCGGCGATGCCAAGCGGAAAACGCCACCAATCGCTCATCGCCGTATCGGCGGTGACGAAATCATCCCAGCGAAACCAGTGGAAGTCGGTGCTCACGCGCCAATTCGGGCCCGAGGTTTCGATCGTCCAATTGGCCACGGCGCCATCTGCCGAGAGCTGCGGCGGCGACACCTTGCCCTGGACGTTCCAGGTCTTTTGGAACCGGGCCATTTCGCGAATAAAGCGGCGATGCTGGTGTTCCGGCCCGACCGGCTCGTACCCGGTCATTTGCACGAAGCACCGCTTGCGCACGAACACGTTCGGCATTGGCCCCTCTCCGGCCGCTCCCTTAGGCAACATGGCACCCGCAATCAAGCATGTCGGGCGCGGACCGCGATAAGCTCTTGCGCTACAGCAACAAAATACGGCTTTTTGCGGCGTGTATGCCCGACCGCAAAGAGGGCGGCCGCCGTTGAACTTACCGGCATCCTTCGCTATACGGGGCGTTCACAAATGAGGGGCCCGACGCGACCGGGCTTGCTCGCGCCGGGCTGGGCCGGCGCTTCTTCTTCGATCGACCAAAGAGCACGCCTGATGTCCACCACATTCGATAAAGTGGCCGAAATCATTGCTGAGACTTGCGATATTCCACGCGAGAACATCAAGCCGGAAAGTCATGCGATCAACGATCTGGAGATCGACAGTCTCGATTTTCTGGACATCGCCTTCGCGATCGACAAGGCATTCGGCATAAAGCTGCCGCTCGAACAGTGGACGCAAGAGGTCAACGACGGCAAGGCCACGACCGATCAGTACTTCGTCTTGAAGAACCTTTGCGAGCGGATCGACGAGTTGATCGCTGCCAAGGGCGCCTGAGCGCCCCATGCGTCTTGAGTATTTTCAAATGATCGACCGCTTCGTCGCCGTCGACGTCGGCGGCCGAGTGGCGCGTGCGATCTGTACAGTGCCGTTGCAGAGCACGGTGTTCGAAGGTCATTTTCCGGGCTATCCGTTGATGCCTGGCGTCCTGCTCATCGAATGCATGGCGCAAACCACCGGCTGGCTGGTGAGTGCGCTGACCGGTTTCACCGGTCTGCCGGCGCTTGCCGGAGTAAAAGAAGGCAAAATCCGCAACGCGGTCTTTCCCGGCGACGAACTTGAATTCGAAGGCAAGGTCATCCACGAGGGCTCCGGCTATGCGGTCGGCGAAGCCAAAGGGTGGTGCAAGGGCGCCGCGATTTGCGACGCCACGTTGACCTACCGCATTGTTCCCTATCCAAGCCCTGAACTTCGTGCCGGATTGTGGGAGTGGGCCGAGCGCATCAACTTCCCGGCCAAGGAGTTCGCGAAGTGAGCGGACGGCGCGAGGTGTGGATCACCGGCGTCGGCCTCCTCACCTGTCTGGGAGAGGGGCTGGAAAAAGCTTGGGAGCATCTCGAGCGTGGCGACCCGCCGCCTTACGATGACAAAAGCTTTGCGCCCTACATCGTGCATCAGCTGCCGCCGATGAGCTTCGACAAGCAGATCCCGAAGAAGAGCGACCAGCGGCAGATGGAGATGTGGCAGCGGGTCGGCGTCTATTCTGCGGGGCTCGCGCTGACCGACGCCGCGATCGCCGGCAACGCCGAATTGCTTGACCATACCGACATGATCGTCGCTGCCGGCGGCGGCGAGCGCGACATTGCCGTCGACACCGCGATCATGGCGGGCGTGCGCAAAACCAATCAACCGGGCGCCTTTCTCAACGAACGGCTGATGAGCGATCTGCGGCCGACTTTGTTCCTGGCTCAGTTGCCGAACCTGCTGGCCGGAAATATTTCGCTCGTTCATGGCGTGGTCGGCTCGTCGCGCACCTTCATGGGCGAGGAGTCCGCAGGCGTCGACGCGGTGCGCGTGGCGCAAGCGCGGATCGCCGCCGGACAAAGCGAGCTAACGCTGGTCGGCGGCGCCTATCACGGCACACGCTGGGATGTGCTGCTGGCTTTCGAACTCGGCGGGGTCGTGCTGAAAGACAAGTTTGCCCCGGTTTGGGATCGCGGGCCGCAAGGCGGCATCGCGTTCGCCACAATGGGCGCGTTTTTGGTGCTGGAGAGCAAAGAGCATGCAACCGCCCGCGGTGCGCGTCCTCGGGCGCGAATCTCGCAGGTGCTTTCGGATCGCAATGTAAGAAAGCCTGGCGATACCGAAGCGTCTTTTCGCCGGCAGCTGGACGCCATAGGCGCGCAGCTCGACCGCGCGCATAGTGCGCTAATTTCCGGCGCGGCCGGGCTCGAACCGGCCACTTCGGCTGAACTTACGGTGCTTAAGGAAATCGGGCTGCCGGTCCGCAATACTGGCACATATATCGGGCATGGCGTCGACACCCAGTTCATGGCTAATCTGGGAATCGGCTGCGCCACGATCGAGCACGGCAAATTGTTCGCCCCGACCGGATCGGGCGATAATGGCACGAGCCCGGCAGGTTTGCGCCAAATCGTGGTCACCTGCATCGGCAATTGGCGCGGCGAAGGCCTGGCCCTGCTCGAGCGGGTGAACTGAGGGAGAGACATGATGGCTTTGAGCAAACCCACGGCCAGCGCGCATCGTGACAAAGCGGGCCGGCCGGTGATCGCCGTCACCGGGATGGGCGTCGTTACCTCGCTGGGCGTCGGCAAGACCGACAATTGGGCCAAGCTGACGGCGGGGAAATCCGGCATCCGCCGCATTTCGCGTTTTCCGCTCGATAGTCTGCGCACCACCATCGCCGGCACGGTGGACGCTGTGTACAAAGATTACATGCCGCCAGCCGAGCTCTCACAACGCATCGCGCTGTTGGCCGGCGAGGAAGCGATCGCGCAAGCGGGGATCGGCAGCAAAGGCCATTTTCCCGGACCGTTATTTCTGGCGCTGCCGCCGCTCGAAATCGAATGGCCTTATCGAATTCAGATGGCCGAGCAAGCCACTCCCAATGGCGATGCCGGCTATCCCGACCTGATGCGCGTTGCGCGCGAACCGCAATTCGGGTCGGTCTATGAGACACTGAAGTATGGAATTATCGGTGAGCATCTCGCCGATCATTTCGGCACCGAAGGCTCGCCGATTTCCCTGACCACGGCATGCGCCTCCGGCGCGACCGCGATCCAGCTCGGGGTCGAGGCGATCCGGCGCGGCGAATGTCAGGCCGCGCTCGCCGTCGGCGCCGACGGTTCATTGACGCCTGAATCGCTCGTTCGTTTTTCGCTGCTCTCGGCGCTGTCGACGCAAAACGACCCACCCGACCAGGCTTCCAAGCCCTTTTCAAAGAATCGCGACGGTTTTGTCCTGGCCGAAGGCGCGGCCGCGCTGGTGCTCGAAGACTACGATTATGTGGTCGCGCGCGGGGCGAAAGTCCTCGGCATTCTCGAAGGCTGCGGAGAAAGATCCGATTCCTTCCACCGCACCCGTTCCAGCCCGGATGGCAAGCCAATCATCGCCTGTATGCGCAACGCCTTGGCTGATGCCGGCGTCGAGCCGGAAGATGTCGACTACATCAACGCGCACGGCACCTCGACGCCCGAGAACGACAAGATGGAGCATTTGGGCGTGTCCACAGTGTTCGGCGAGCACATCCGCAACATTCCGATCTCGTCAAACAAGTCCATGATCGGGCACACCTTGACGGCGGCCGGCGCCGTAGAGGCGGTCTTCAGCTTCCTGACGCTCGAACATCAGCGCATCCCGCCGACGATCAACCACCAGATTCCCGATCCCGCCATTCCGCTCGACGTCGTGCCGAATGTCGCCCGCGACGCCCGCGTCACGCGCACCATCTCCAACTCCTTCGGTTTCGGCGGCCAGAATGTATGCCTCGTGATGACGCGGGAGCCGGCGTGAGCGGAACTGCCGAAGCCGTTGTCGGTAACCGTGCCGGCCGTTTCCCAACGTCAGCCGGCGGATCAATGCGCGCGCTCACGCTGGTTGCCGATCGTAAAATCGAACTTCGCGATATTCCGGCGCCTGCGGAGCCGGGCAGCGGCGAAGTTCAGATCCGCATCAAAGCGATCGGGCTCAATCACATCGACGTCTGGGGCTGGCGCGGCATGGCATTTGCCAAGCGCACGCTGCCCCTCATTGTCGGAGTGGAGGCCGCCGGCGAGATCGCCCGGGTCGGTCCCGCTGTAACTTCGTGCCGGCCAGGCGATCGCGTCGTCGCCTATGGGGCGCTGACTTGCGGGACCTGCAAGGCGTGCCGCGCCGGTCGCGATAATCTCTGTGAAAACGTTGCGAGCATCATGGGTTTCCATGTTGATGGTTTTGCCCGCGAGCTCGTGAACATGCCGGCCCGGCTGGTCGTACCTATTCCCCATAATGTCAGCTATCGCGACGCCGCCTGCGCGCCGGTCGCATTCGGCACGGTGCAGCACATGCTATTCGACAATGCCAAGCTCGAGCCGGGCGAGACCATTCTGGTCCAGGCCGGCGGCTCCGGCATCGGCACCACCGCGATCAAAATGGCCAAAGCGATCGGCTGCACCGTGATCACCACGGTCGGCGACGAGGCAAAAGCGGAAAAAGCAAAAGCGATCGGCGCCGATCACGTCATCAATTACCGCACCGACCGCTTCGAAGGCGTGGTGCGCAAACTGACCGGAAAAAAGGGCGTCGACGTCGCTTTCGAACATGTCGGTCCCGACACGTTCAACGGCTCGCTGCTTTGCCTCAAGCGCGGCGGCCGGCTCGTCACCTGCGGATCGACCTCGGGACAGTCGATCACCATGAATCTGTTCCAGCTCTATTTGCAGCAGTATCGCATTTTCGGATCGTTCGGCTGTTCGCTGCGCAATGTCGGCGAAAGCCTCGCCAAAATGGCGTCGGGCCTTCTTCCGGTGATCGATACCGAAGTGCCGCTTGCCGAGTTCGAGCGCGGGCTCGCTCGGCTCGAGAGCCGCCAAGTGTTCGGCAAGATCATCGTCACGTTCTAAAGCGAAATGACGTTGCGCCTGAATCGTCATTTCGCTTTGGTTGCTTCCTTAAGCGTGATCTTTTCCCACCTGCCTTCGCCCGCCGAAGCGTCGTCCAAACGGACAAGAGTTCACCCAAGCTTCGCGCAGGCGGGAAACCGGGATCGGCCCCGGATCGCGTCCGCGGCAAGCTTTTTCGGGATCATGCTGTAATGCCCGATCGGCCGCTCAAGAACCTGTTCGACAAGACTATCGGCGCGATCACTGTCGGTCTGCTCAACGGCATCAAACACACCGATCGCCGGCGCACTGCAAATCTTGCCGGCGCGTTCATGCGAAGGATCGGCCCGCTGTTTCCGGAGCACCGCATTGGCCGCGAACAACTCCGCGCCGCCTTTCCGGACAAATCCGCCGATGAAATTGAGCGCATTCTCGCCGGGGTGTGGGACAATCTCGGCCGCATCGCGATCGAGTTTGCTCATCTCGACGAATTCTCTGTCGAAGGCTTCGGCAAACAGACTGCCGATGTCATTACCTACCCGCCCGAATCTCAAGCCCGCTACGATTGGATCATGAAAAGCGGCAAGGCCGCGATCGGCTTTGCTGCACATCTCGCCAACTGGGAACTGCCCGGAATCGGCGCCAAGCTCATTGGCGTCAAATCGGCGGTTCTCTACCGGCGACCGAACATCGGCGCGGTGGATGACGCTATTATCAAGTTGCGCGCGCCATTAATGGGCGAGCTTATTCCGACCGGCCTCGACGCGCCGGTGAGGTTGGCGCGGCTCCTGGAATCCGGCGCCCATGTCGGCATGCTGGCCGATCAGCATTACAGCAAGGGAGTTGAAGTCATATTTTTCGGCCGGCGCTGCCTCGCCAATCCGCTGATCGCGATGCTGGCGCGGCAGACCGAGCTGCCGATCCATGGCGTGCGTGTCATCCGCAAGGCCGATGGCAATAGTTTCTGGGGTGAAATTTCGGCGCCGGTGCAACCGGTCCGCGACGCCGACGGTCGGATCCAAGTCAAAGGCACCATGCAGGCCGTCACATCCGTCATCGAAGGATGGATCCGCCAGTTTCCCGAACAATGGCTGTGGCTCCATCGGCGCTGGCGCTAGCGGTCCCCGGTCGACAGAGTCGTGCTGCAGCGCATGAGTTGCGACCCGGCGCGGGAAGACTATGAGAATAGATTTTGCGTCGTTCGGTGTTATTATCTTTTGCAACTGTACCAGCACTGCCGCCGATCGCGCGGTTTAAAAATCAAAGGGGGATGCGCCATGGCCAACAGCCAAGCGAAATTGATGTATCCGGGATTAGCCGGATTCTACGAGAGTGTGCTGCCGATCGCCGAAACCTTCGTGCGCATTGTCATCGGCGTCATGTTTGTGATGCATGTTTCCGGAAAGTTGACGGCCGGCCCCGGCGCGGTCGCTGCGAATATCATGTCGAAGAACGGTCTCGAGCCCGCAATACTGTGGGCATACGTCATCATTTTCCTTGAATTGGTCGGCGGCGTTTGTCTAATCATCGGCCTGTTCACGCGCTTTTTTGCGGCAGCGCTCGCCATCGAGATGCTGATAGCTTTGCTGGTTGTCCATCTGGCAAAGGGCTATGCGGCTTCCGGCGGCGGCTACGAATATGTGCTGCTGATCGGGGCGGCATGCTTCCTCATCGCCATCCGTGGCGGCGGCCCTTATTCGGTTGACCGTATGATTGGCAAGGAACTCTGATCTGCCGACGTTGGGGCGGCGGCGATGCGCCGCCGCCCCAGCTTATTTGCCGCAAAAATCTAAAGCGAATCGCGGCATTGATCGCTCATCGAGCGGCCCGGCGTAATTTTTTATCGGCTCCCTAATTAGAGCTTAGCAATTCCTGCCTGGTCGATAATTTGTTTGAACGTTGTGATCTCCTTGGTCACGCGCGCCCACGCCGCGTCCGCGCCCTTAGGGCGCACCAAGAAGCCGGCCTGGAACAGCTTGTCCTTCATCTCCGGTGTAAGCAGGACCTTCAACGTCGCACTTTCGAGCCATTTGACCTCGGCGGGCGGCGTTTTGGCCGGCGCAAGCAGAACCATATCGGTTCCGATACTAAAGCCGTTGTAACCGGCCTCCTCCATCGTTGGCACAGCGGGTAGTTCCGGCCAGCGGCTGTCGCCGCAGATCGCGAGGCAGCGGAACGTGCCGGCCTTGATATGCGGCAAAGCCGCGCCGAGCGAGCCTACGCTCAATTCGACCGTGCCGGTCAGGAGCGCCTGGATGGCATCGCCGCCACCCTTGAAAACGACGTCCGCGAGCTTCGGCAAATTCTCGCGCATCTTGAACAATTCGAGCAGCAGTTGCGGCGTCGTGCCGATCGGCGGTGTCGCGCAGTTGTATTTTTCCGGATTGGCGCGCGCCAGCGCGACCAAATCCTTGATGCTCTTGGCCGGCGATTCAGCCCTGACGACGAACGTATTCGGCGTCGTCGCAAGCTCGCTGACGGCGACGAAATCCTTGTATGGATCGTACGGCAGTTGATTGTAGAGCCCGTAATTGACCGAAAAGGCGTTGGTGGCGAGCAGGACCGTGTAGCCGTCCGGATTGGAGCGAGCGACGTATTCCATGCCGATATTGCCGCCAGCTCCGCCGCGGTTTTCGACGATAAAAGTTTTGCCGGTCGATTGATCGAGCGCCGCTGTAACGATGCGGCCGACAATGTCGGAGGGGCCACCCGGCGTATTGGCGACGACGAATTTCACCGGACGGTCGGGGTAGTCGGCCCTGGCTGCACGTTGTCCGGCCAGCGCCGGCGCAACTATTCCGGCAACGAGTGCTCCCGTCCCTTTCAAGATGCGCCGTCGCGTCGGCGGCGCAGCTGCGATGTTTTTCATTGACGTCTGCCCTCCTTGTCCGACACAGCGCATTTTCCAGCTCGTCGCGCTCGAGTCATTGCCCGGTCTTGATTCGCGTCCACAGCCGGTTAATCAGCCGCTGCGTCTTTTGATCGTGCGCAATGATTGTATAGAGCTTCGCCATGGTGGCTAGATCTGGATATACGGTTCGGTCCTCCAGAATGGATTTGTCGATGAGATCGCTCGGGGCATCACCGTTGGCGTAGGATACGTAATTTGTATTCTTCGCCGCAATCTCGGGGCGGATCAGAAAATTGATCAGCTCATGCGCCTCTTGCGGATCGGGCGCATCCTTGGGAATCGCCAGATTGTCGAACCACAGCTGCGCACCCTCTTTGGGAATCGCATAGCCGATTTCGACACCGCCTTTCGACTCTGCCGCGCGCTTTTGCGCCTGTTTGACGTCGCCGGAAAAGCCGACCACGAGGCAAATCTCCCCAGTTGCCAATGCGTTGAGGTATTCCGATGAGTGGAATTTGCGAACGTAAGGCCTGATCTTGAGAAGAAGATCGGTGACCTTATTCAGATCGCCAGGGTCGCTTGTGTTCGGATCGAGATGAAGATAGTGCAACCCGGCCGACATGATGTCATCGGATGAATCGAGGAGGTGAATGCCGCAGCTTTTGAATTTCGCGATCTTTTCCGGATTGAAAATATAATCCCAGGAATCGATGGCTCCTTCCGGTCCCAAAATCCGTTTAACGGCTTGAACATTGTAGCCGATCCCGGTCGTGCCCCACATGTAATTGACCGCGTACTGATTGCCGGGGTCGTAAAGGGCAAGCTGCTTGGCAATTTCCGGCCAAGCAAATTTCAGATTAGGAAGTTTGGATTTGTCGAGCTTCCGAAAAATCCCGGCCTTGATCTGGCGGGCGAGAAAATAGGCGCTCGGCACGACAACGTCATAGCCCGAATGCCCGGCCAGCAGCTTAGCTTCGAGCGTATCGTTGGAATCGAACGTGTCGTAGCGAACGGCGATGCCTGTTTCTTTTGTAAAAGTATCGAGCACCGTCGGGTCCTGATAGTCGGACCAGTTGTAATAATTGACCACGCGCTGCTTCTGCGCGCCGGCGAAGCCGGGAAACAGAACAGCCGCAAGGACGAAACCGAGACAAACGATGCTGCACGCTGCGCCAGCGGGCAACCAAGCCCAGCGTGCGGGTTGGCGTCGGATTCCCGCCCCGGCGGGCACGAGCGGAGTTATTTTGCGCGTCCTCACGTCTCGGTCGGCAGGCCCGCGGCTTTCCAGGCCAGGATACCGCCTGCAAGATGCGAACCATAGGGAAAACCCAGTTCCTGCGCCGCGAGCGAAGCGGTCACCGATCGACGTCCGGAGCGGCAGGCGAACACGACGTCACGACCGGCAGGATCGGGAATGGCGGCGGGATCGAAGCTGGACAGCGGAACGAGAATAGCTTCGGGAAAGCGCTCGACCGCGGTCTCATTCGGCTCGCGGACGTCGACGAGCACGAGCCGGCCGTCGTGGAGGCCCTGAGCAACCTCCTGCGGTGTCAGATCCCGCACCTGCGGATTTTGCTCCCCCATTCCTACTACTCTCCCGCGCTCACGTTGATCTAAGCTTACGTAGTCCCGCCGCGGAGGTGAAGGGTCCACATGGTGCGTTAGACCGTGACCTGCGTTCCAACCTCGACGACGCGATCGGTCGGGATCTGGAAGTAGTCGGTCGCATCGTTGGCCGAGCGTGCCAGGCTGATGAACAAGCGATCCTGCCAGCGCGGCATTCCCGAATGCGTGGCCGGCCGCAGCGAACGCCGCGACAAAAAGAACGATGTCGACATGATGTCGAATTGCCAGCCGAGTTTGCGCGCGATTGCGAGAGAGCGCGGAATGTTCGGCGTCTCCATATAGCCGAAGCGAAGCAGCACCCGCAAAAACGTCGACCCGACCGGTTCAATACGCACCCGCTTGTCGCTGTCCACGCGCGGTGTGTGCGTGGTCTCGACGCTGAGAATGACATTCTTCTCGTGCAGCACCTTGTAATGTTTGAGACTGTGCAGCAGCGCCGTGGGTGCGCTTTTTGGATCGCTGGTGAGGAACACGGCGGTCCCCGGCACGCGCTGCGGCGGCTTTTTTTCCAGGATGCGGACGAGATCGTCGAGCGGAGTTTCCAGCCGGCGCGTTTTGGCGAACAGGATTCTAGTGCCGCGGCGCCAGGTATACATCACCAGCATCACCAATCCGCCGATCGCCAGCGGCACCCAGCCGCCCTCGACGACCTTCAAGAGGTTCGCCATCAGGAAGGTCAGGTCGACGAGAAGGAACGGCACCATCAACGCCGCAGCGGCAAATGGCGACCAGCGCCACAGCTGCCAGATCACGATAAAGGCCATCATGCCGGTCACGACCATGGTGCCGGTGACGGCGATGCCATAGGCCGAAGCCATGGCCGTCGACGAGCGGAACAAGGCCACCAGCAGCAGCACGCCGATCAGCAGGAGCCCATTGACCCGTGGCATATAAATTTGGCCGGCCAGTTGCGCGGAGGTGTGGCGCACTTCGAGCCGCGGTAACAGGCCAAGCTGGATCGCCTGGCTGGTCAGCGAATAGGCCCCGGTGATTACGGCCTGGCTCGCGATCACGGTCGCGATTGTCGCCACCACCACCATTGGGATTAGCGCCCAATCCGGATAAAGCAGGAAGAACGGATTCTCGAGCGCCTTGGGGTTATCGAAGACGAGCGCGCCCTGCCCCAGATAATTCAAAGCCAGCGACGGCAGGACTATGCAAAGCCAGGCGATCTGGATCGGCCCGCGGCCGAAATGGCCAAGATCGGCATAGAGTGCCTCGGCGCCGGTGACGGCAAGAAATACTGCGCCCAGCGTGTACAGGCCGATCATGCCGTGATGCAAAAGAAAATCGATCCCGTACAAAGGATTGAGCGCCCACAGCACGCCGGGATCGGCGGCGACCCACAGCACGCCGGGGATGGCGATGACCACGAACCACACCATCATGATCGGGCCGAACAGCGCCGCGACTTTGGCGGTACCGCTCGACTGACCGGCAAACAGTACAACCAGGATCACCGCCGTGAGCGGCACGACGTATTCGTGGAAGGCTGGGGTGGCGATGTCGATGCCCTCGACCGCTGAGAGGACTGACAGCGCCGGCGTGATCACGGCATCACCGTAGAACAGGCCGGCGCTGGCAATACCAAGCAGTGCAACGAGGCCGACGGCTTTGCCGACGTGACCGACCGCGCGCGATGCCAGCGCCATCAGGGTCAGCGTGCCGCCCTCCCCGTTATTATCGGCGCGCAGCAGGATCACCACATATTTCAACGTAACGACGACGATGAGAGCCCACAGGATCAATGACAGGACGCCGATCACGGTGGCCCGAGTCATATCCGCATGGCCCGGCCCAGATGCCGCCTCGAGCGCGACGCGCACCGCGTAGAGCGGGCTCGTACCGATGTCGCCGTAGACAACGCCGATGCTGCCTAGTGTGAGGCCCCGGAGCCCGGCGCGCGTCCGCGTGGGATGGTTGCCGTTCGCCGGCATTTCGCTTCCGGGCGCAGAAGCGCTCAGGCTATTGGTCATGGATTATGAACAGGACGTCTTCGTCCCTGCTCCGGATATGCCGTCCGCCCCCGGGGGCAGCCGCGGGCCTATACACCCATCGAACCCCAATGTCATGACGCGGCAATGCCAACCTTCGTCTTACTTTGCGGCCAGCCATCTTGCGCACCGGAGATAGGAGCGATGCCCGGCGACGGCCACCAGCCAAAAGGCCGCGAGGCGGCTAGGATGCCGCCTGGAATGCGCTAAAACAGCGAGCCGGCCGGCCGCCGCGAGCCCGCGTTTTTCGGGCGGGGCCTCGTGACCGCTGGCTAAAAAGACAGCAAGATAGCGGGCCATTAGCGGGCTGGCGGCGGCCACGGTCCAGGGAGACACGATGATGCGTGAGATCGGTCATTTCGTCGGCGGCAAAATCGTCAATGGTACGTCAGGCCGGTTCGGCGACGTGTTCGATCCCAATACCGGCGAGGTTCAGGCCAAGGTCGCGCTCGCCAGTAAGACCGAGGTGGAAAGGGCGATCGCCAATGCCGAGGCCGCCTTTCCGGGATGGGCCGCGACTAATCCCCAGCGCCGTGCCCGCGTGATGTTCAAGTTCCTGGAACTGATCCAGAGCGAGTACGACGATCTGGCCCGCCTGCTCTCCTCCGAGCACGGCAAGATCTTCGCGGATTCCAAGGGCGACATCCAACGCGGGCTCGAGGTCGTGGAATTCGCCTGCGGGATTCCACACCTGATGAAGGGTGAATTCACCGAGGGCGCCGGACCCGGCATTGATCTTTTCTCCATGCGCCAGCCGCTCGGCGTTGTCGCCGGCATTACCCCGTTTAATTTCCCGGCGATGATTCCGCTGTGGAAGTGCGCACCGGCGATCGCTTGCGGCAACACTTTCATTCTCAAACCGTCCGAACGCGACCCTTCGGTGCCGCTGCGGATCGCCGAACTCTTTCTCAAGGCTGGGCTGCCGGAAGGCGTGCTCAACGTCGTCAACGGCGACAAGGAAGCGGTCGACGTGCTGCTGACCGATCCGCGCGTAAGGGCGATCGGCTTCGTCGGCTCATCCGCGATCGCCGAGTATATTTTTGCGACCGGCACCTCGCATGGCAAACGCGTCCAATGCTTTGGCGGCGCCAAGAACCACATGATCGTGATGCCCGATGCCGACATGGACCAGGCCGTCGATGCCTTGATCGGCGCCGGCTACGGCTCCGCCGGAGAGCGCTGTATGGCGGTGTCGGTCGCCGTCCCAGTCGGCAAAAAGACGGCCGACACGCTGGTGCAAAAACTCGTTCCACGGGTCGAGGGCTTGAAGATCGGCCCGGCCAGCGACCCGCAGGTCGACTACGGGCCCATGGTCACGCGCGACCTTCTCAACAAAGTCAAAGGTTATATCGAGGAGGGCATCAAGGAAGGCGCCAAGCTTGTCGTTGATGGACGCAATTTCAAGCTGCAGGGCTACGAGAACGGCAATTTCATGGGCGGCTGTCTGTTCGACGAAGTCAGGCCGAACATGCGCATCTACAGGGAAGAGATTTTCGGCCCGGTGCTGTCGGTGGTGCGCGCCAAAGATTATGAAGAGGCGCTGCGGCTACCGTCCGAGCATGAATACGGCAACGGCGTCGCCATCTTCACGCGCGACGGCGATACCGCGCGCGATTTCACGAGCCGGGTGCAGGTCGGCATGGTCGGGATCAATTTCGCGATCCCGGTGCCGCTCTCCTATTACACCTTCGGCGGCTGGAAGCGCTCGGGCTTCGGCGATCTCAATCAGCACGGGCCCGATGCGGTGCGCTTCTACACCAAGACCAAGACCGTGACGGCGCGCTGGCCATCGGGCACCAAGGAAGGCGCCGAATTCGTCATTCCGACGATGCGGTGACGGCAGCGTGGCTGCGCTGCCGGTGACCGGATCTAGTGCTCCGCGGACGGGGAGCTTGCGGCCGAATCTGGTGCGTCGCTCGAGGCGGGCTTTGCTTCATCGCTCGAGGCCGGCTTGGCTGCCTCCGGAGAACCCGATCGCGCGATCCTCTGGCCGAGATAGCGTGGTACGACGATGCGCTCGCCTTCCGACAAGGCCGCGCCCTCGGACTTCCGATTGATCTGAGCGACCGCCCACGCCGGCACATGGTAGTTCGCCGCGAGTGCTTGCAGCGTCTCGCCGCCATGCGCGGAGACCGCTGTACCGGAGTCCCATAATTCGATCGGGCCGGTGGCGGCAAACACGATTCGCAGCGGCACGGCCTCCCCTTCTCCGCCGGCACCCATGGATCTGACCTTGGCGGCCAACAGCTCCTGGATACGACTGAATTTGTCGAGATTGACGTGAATGATTTCGCTGCGATCCTTCAGATTGTAGCTGGCGTAATGCCCGTGGAAGCCGGGACCGGGCGGCAGATCGCCGCCGCCGAGGATGTTCGAAGACTGATACAGATTGATGTAGCGGTGCACATTCGCCGGGATGGTGTCGCCGCCGCGATTAGGATCGTACGTGATCAGCAGGCTCACCGGGACACGCGCCGCGCCGAGCGCTTGGGCGAATTCAACAGCGGAGTTACCGCCAATCGAATGGCCAACCACGGCGACGGGCTTGGGATCACGCCGATAATCGCTGATCGCCTGATCGGCTACGCCGCGCCAGCTCGCGTGTGAGTAGTTGCCAGCGGCGATGCCGCTGCGATTAATGCGTTGCGCCAGTTCGTCCATGCCCCAATCGATCTGCGGGATCAGCCCGTAGAACAGATAGGCGCGTCCGTGAACGGCTTGCTCGGCGTCAGCCCTCGTGTTGAAACATGCCGAAATGACGATCGCCGCCAAGATGGCTAGCAAGACGGATGCAGTTTTCTTGCGTTGGACCATGAGTTTCCCGAGTTTGATGGATGAATCGACCGCGAGATGCTATCGATCGGGCTATACACACCGCGGAGCGCTGGCCCCCAATCGCGCTTTAGCCGACACTTCGAGTGCGAAATTTGCCCCAGGACCGCGCCAAATGCCACCAATACTGGGAGAAATTGTGGCCCAATACGGTTGGCTGAAAGTTCCTCATCGCCAGCGACGTTGCTGGCCGCGATTACTTGCTTGAACCCATGACATTTCTCAAAAAACTAATGAGCGGCCAACTCGCCCTCTGGTGCACCTTCTGGCTTATAGGAGCTCCGCTTACCTTTCTTTGGTGTGTGAGCGGAACCTGCAGCGTCATAGGGTGCGGAATTCGGGAGTCGGAGATCGAAGGAATTCTGCTGGCGTTATTCGCGCTATTGAGCGTCATTCTTCCATTCCTGTCGATTGCGATATGGCGAAGCGCATCGAAATACCCTCGGCAGACATGGCCGCAAACGCTTCTCGCAGCAGGCGCCAAGCTTTGTGTAACCGTATTTGGATTGCTTGCTCTTGTCGGTTTGGCGGTGCTTCTCTACATCGCCTATTACATGTTCATATACCCCGCCCTCAACACTGGCTGATCTGCGTCCCTTTTCAGTTCGCATCGCGCGCAAGGCGCGCAGTGATGTTATTGTGTTCTTGCAAGAAGCTTTCCAATTCTATTAATCAAGTCGGCAGGCGATCATTGGGGGTTGCAAATGTCACGCCTTGGCACGGTTTTGGCGCTCATCGGCATCGGCCTGACATTCTCGGCCTGCGGTTACAACACAATCCCGACACTGCAAGAACAGGCAAAAGCGCGCTGGTCGGACGTCCAGAACCAGTATCAAAGGCGCGCCGATTTGATCCCGAATCTGGTCGCGACGGTGCAGGGATATGCGGCGCAGGAAAAAAGCGTTTTGACCGCCGTGGTCGAGGCGCGCGCCAAAGCGACGCAAATAACGGTGAATGCTTCCGATCTCACCGATCCCGAAAAACTCAAAGCCTTCCAGGATGCCCAGGCGCAACTGACCGGCGCCCTCGGTCGTTTGCTGGCGGTTTCGGAGAACTATCCGGACCTTAAATCCAATGCCAATTTCCTCGCGCTGCAATCGCAGCTGGAAGGTACTGAGAACCGCATCGCGGTGGCGCGGCGCGACTATATCGATGCGGTGCGGGCCTATAACACCGCGCTGCGCACCTTTCCGACCGTAATCTGGGCCAAGACGGCATTTTCCGGCGAGAAGCCGATGGCGGAATTCACGGCAAACGAAGGTTCGGACAAGCCGCCCACAGTGAAATTCTGAAATTCTAAAAGTCCGCCGCCGTGAGACGCGCCCCTATATTGGCTGCCGCAGTCGTTCTTGGTATTGCGACTCTTGTTGCTTTCGCCCTCGATTATCCGACGCTGACCGGCCGCGTGGTCGATCAGGCCAATGTCATCACCGTGCAAAGCCGCGGCGCGCTCGAAACAAAGCTCAAGGAGCTTGAGGATAAATCCAGCATTCAGCTCGTCGTCGCGACGGTGAAGTCGCTGCAGGGCAGCGACATCGAGACTTATGCTAACGGACTGTTTCGATTCTGGAAACTTGGCCAGGCGCAGAAAAATAACGGCGTGCTGCTCCTCGTCGCGCCGGCGGAACATAAGGTCCGCATTGAAGTCGGCTACGGCCTCGAAGGCACGCTGACCGATGCGCTATCCTCGGTCATCATCGCGAGCGCCATCATACCGCGCTTTAAGGCAGGAGACTTTTCTGGCGGAATCGAACGCGGCGTCGACGGCATCATCAATGTGCTCAGCGGCGACAGCGCCGGCTGGCAAGCCAAAGTCGACGTCCGGCGCGAAGACGCCTCGGCTGATTTCGACAAGCTATTTCCGATCCTATTCTTCTTCTTGGTGATCTTCATCTGCTGGTATCTCATTCACCATGCCGGCGATGGGCCGACCGGGCGCGGCACAGGCCGAAGGCGCGGCGCGCCGATCCTCATTCCCTATGGCGGACCCGGCTGGGGCTCGGGATGGGGCGGCGGCGGATTTGGGGGCGGATTCGGCGGCGGCTTCGCCGGCGGAGGTGGATCGTCAGGCGGCGGCGGCGCATCCGGGAGCTGGTGATGGGGTTGACGAGTGACGATCATGCCGCTGTTGCCGCCGCGATCCGCGAGGCGGAGAAACGCACCTGCGGACAAATCGTTTGTGTGCTTGCACATGCTTCATCGGCCTATGCCCACGTTCCCATTTTGTGGTCGAGCCTGTTAGCGCTTTTCACGCCTTGGCCGCTGATCTATTTCACACCCTGGAGCGTGCAGCGCATTTTCCTGGCGCAGCTCATCGTCTTCCTCGTTGCGGCTCTCGCATTCTCCTGGGCGCCATTGCGTATCCTACTTGTGCCGCGTGCGGTGCAGCGCGCCCGCGCCCACCGCGCCGCCCTCGAGCAGTTCGTCCTGCGCGGGATTAGCCGCACGCGCAATCGCTGCGGCGTGCTGATTTTCGTGTCGTTGGCCGAGCACTACGCGCGCATCGTTGCCGATGAAGGGGTGGCGCAAAAAGTGGATGCGTCGGAGTGGCAGGCAGCGATCGATGCGCTGACGATGCACATGCGCGAAGGCCGTATCGCTGCGGGTTTTATTGTGGCAATCGAACGCTGCGGCGCGGTCCTGGCAGAACACGCTCCACCGGACGGCTCGGCCAATGAGCTGCCGGATCGACTCTATGTGATCTAGCGCAACTGGGCAGCACGTTACCGCTGCCGGACTTCTCAGCGTCGCAGCACGCCGCCGAGCGCTCCGCGCACGACCGCCTTGCTGATCGTACCCGCTGTCTTGCTGCCGGTCGATTTCGCCAATTCCGCCGCGACCTGGGTCGCCATGCCAGCGGCAACGGCGCGGACGACATTGCGCGCCATGGATTGCGATGTGGTGAGCGGCTTGCCGCGGCTGCGGCCGATACCGAAGACATTGCGGAATTTGTCGCCGATCCGGTGAAACATACCGGTCGCCGCAGGCGCCGGAGCGCCCGATCCTTCTGGAGCCGCCGGCGTGGGTGCGCTGCCGGGTGCCGCACCCGCCGGTGCCGCACCGCCGGCAAGACGCCGCTGCAATATCTCAAACGCCGAAATCGGATCGACGCGGGTGTCGTATTTGCCTTTAAGGGGACTGTTCGAGATCACCGCCTTGCGTTCATCAGGCGTGATCGCCCCGATCCGCGCCGATGGCGGACGAATATTCGTACGCTCGACCATGGTCGGCGTTCCGGCGGCCTCAAGAAACGATACCAGCCCCTCTCCCTTGGCCAATTCCATGATGACCTGCGCGGTATTGAGCTTGGGATT
>Ga0187817_10000066_pt1 | contig 31891 bp, 28 predicted proteins | sample NC_wetland_sal_i_17_FD_132431 | JGI IMG/M metagenome (GOLD analysis project Ga0187817, IMG submission 132431) | Wetland sediment microbial communities from Neuse River Estuary, North Carolina, USA - SO4_2 | ecosystem: Environmental > Aquatic > Freshwater > Wetlands > Sediment | place: USA... | reverse complement strand
CTCAGCGTCGCCGGACCGGCGTAGGCAGTGCCGATGGCGGGAGAATGACCGCCCTGGGACTTGCATCCGATCAAGAGAAGGGCCAAGCAGGCAAGGCTGATAGGGAAAACGCGCATGCGACGACCGCAACGGCTGCTGTTACCAGTTTATCGCTTGAGATGATTCCGAACGCGGCTGGTCTGCTGTCTCAGAAGCCGGTGAAATACAATTGCCAACGAGTCAAGGTTGCTGACGGGTTTCCGAGCGGCGATGGATGTTGTTGACTCGCTTGAGCCGCGCGGAAGCGCGGCGGCAGGGCCAAAGCCCTGCCCCACAAAAATGCGTGCGCTTTTTCCAATCAATTTGCAGCGAGCGGCTAGGCGCTGGGACGCGGCCGGATCACGGCAACTTCGCGCAGCTTCTCGAGCTGACGCCGGGCGATGTTGGCCCAGGTTCCGGTAGAATCCAGCCTGAGGTAGCTCTTCCAGTGACGCATGGCCTTGAGGAAATCGCCGCAGCGCTCGCATAGAAGAGCGAGGTTGAAATGCGCGTCCGCGTAACTGGGGTTCAACCTCAGCGCGGTGTTGTAGTGGTGTTCGGCCCGAGTCAAGTCGCCCTGTTCGTCGTAGAGATTGCCCAGATTGTAGTGCGCGAGCGGATAGTTGGAATCCACCTCGATGGCCTTCACATAATGCTGCTCGGCTTCCTGGTAGTTACGCTGGCGGTAATAGATGGTTCCCAGATTGACCAGAGCGCCCGCGGCGGCGGGGTTCAACTCGAGGGCCTGTTTGTAGGCCTGGATGGCTTCTTCAATGGGCGCGCCGGTCTCCTCGAGGGCGAGCCCCTTTTGGAAGTAGCTCTCAGCCTGGCGCTCGGACCCGCGGTCGTTGGCGGGTTTGGGCGAGAAGGACTTGAGGCTGCCGAGCTCGGAAGTGTCGAAATTGAAAAGAAGTTGCCCGGTGAGGGCCTCCATTTTCTGGCCGGCGATCTGGACCGTAATGGTGCGTCCGTCGGAAAATATCTTCAGCTCGGAAAGCGGGTGCTCGACGTGGGAGAGTTTTTTCTTGAGCGCGGTCAGTGCACGGCCGATCTTTCGCGGCGGCACGCGGTTTTCGCGGAGCTTCTGCAGCGTTTTGAGGGCGATGAGGTCGGAAAAAGAAAACGTGGCCAGCCCAGGGATCAGGCCGTGGCGCTCCCAACTCCGGAGCTGCTGTTCGGAAACACCCAGCATGCGGCGCACGTCGCCACGCGTATATTCCTGCTTCGGCGACAAATCCAGCACGCGAAAATTTTAGCATGAGCACTCAGGAAACGAGAAGAAAAATGCGCAATCGCTGCCACGCAAATTCCGCCGGAGGTTGCGCGGTTCATCGTGGATTCATCTCTAACGCGCCACAATAAGGACAGGTTGTGAGGGTACTGCTAGTCGAAGACGAGCCGCGAGTGGCGGGCTTCGTCGCAAAGGGCCTGCGGGAGCGCGCCTATGCCGTCGACATTGCGCGCGATGGCGAGGAAGCCCTTTACTACGCCGGAGTCAACGAGTACGACCTGGTAATCCTGGACGTGATGCTGCCCGTTAAGGATGGTTATGCGGTTTGCCGCGAACTTCGCGCGTCCGGTTTTCGCGCCCCGATTTTGATGCTCACAGCGCGCGACGATGTGGACGACCGCGTAGCCGGCCTGGACTCGGGCGCCGACGACTACTTGACTAAGCCATTCGATTTCAAAGAACTGCTGGCGAGGCTTCGGGCGCTAGCCCGCCGCAACACGCAGATTCGTCCGGGAGCGTTGCAGGTTGCGGATTTGACGCTGAATCCCGAGAGCCACGCGGTGAGCCGCGGGGGCAAACGCATCAGCGTCACGGCCAAAGAATACGCTCTACTCGAGTTTCTGATGATGAATCAGAATCGCGTAGTGAACCGGGAGCAGATTGCGCAACATGTTTGGGACGAGAACTTCGATCCGTTCTCGAACATCATCGACGTGTACGTCAGGAGATTGCGAACGAAGATCGATGCGGGCTTCGCCCAGCCGCTCATTCACACGCGTCGCGGCGAAGGGTACATCCTGACGGCGGAACCGGTGACCGCTCATGATTAGGAGTTTCCGGCTGCAGCTTACCGCCTGGTACCTGCTGTTGTTTGCGCTTCTGTTCACCGGCTTCAGCATTTTTCTTTACGAGGTGCTGGAGAGAGCCCTGTTCAAGCGTCTCGATGAGATCCTGTCCTCGGAGGCCGCAACCGCGGCCAGCATGTTCCGCGGCGAGATGGCCGAGCTCAAAGGTGATGCCCAGGGGGCCGCTCGCGAGGCCTTGTCGGAAATGAGTGTCCGCGATGCGCTGGTGGCTGTATTTGAAGGCAACAAGCTGCTGGCGGCCAATGCGCCGCTGGCAGGCCCGGAGGTGCCGGCACTTGCGGCGCGCGCGGCCGCCGGTGGAACAGAGGAAATCCGGACGACGCTCCGGCGGTACGGCAATCATGGAACCAGAGCGACTGCGCGCAAATGCGTCCTCGATGGCCGGCAGTATGTCGTGCTGGCCGCGGAATCTCTGCACTCGATCAAGGAAGAACTCGGCGTGGTGCGGCGTGTTCTGTATCTGGGGCTGCCTTTGGTTCTGCTGATCGCCGGGGCCGGCGGTTTTCTTCTCGCCAGCAGAAGCCTCGCGCCGGTGCGCTGGATGGCCGAACAGGCCAGAAAGATTACCGATAAGAATCTGCATGAGCGGCTGGAGATCGGCGCGGCCAACGAAGAGCTCACGATGCTGGCGGATTCTTTCAATGAGCTGCTTTCGCGGCTCGACCGGTCGTTTGAAACGATGCGACGCTTTGTCGCCGACGCCTCGCATGAGCTGCGCACGCCCATCGCCGTGATCCGGGGCGAAGCGGATGTCTCGCTGGACCACGACCGCAGCCCGGCGGAATACAAAGAATCGCTGGATATCATTCAAGACGAGGCCCGGCGGCTCACGCGCCTGATCGACGATCTGCTGAATCTGGCCCGGGCCGACGCAGGCCACGTGAACCTGCACGTGGAAGAGTTTTACCTGAACGACATCCTGGTGGAATGCAGCCGCTCCATGCAGGCCAGGGCCATGGCAAAAAAAATAGAATTGGAATGCCAGTGTCCGGAAGACGTGGCTTACCGCGGCGATCAGGAGCTGATCCGCCGGCTGGTGTTGAATCTCCTTGAGAACGCGATCCGCTACACACCGGAGGGCGGACGAGTCCTGGTCAGCCTGGAGGATTCGGCCGGCGAGCTGCGCATACGGGTGGCGGACACGGGCATCGGTATTCTACCGGAAGCGGCGCCGCATGTTTTCGAGCGGTTTTACCGGGGCGACCAGGCCCGCTCCCGGCAAAACGGCGGATTCGGTTTGGGCCTTTCGATCGTCAAGTGGATTGCGGAGTCGCATAAAGGCTCGGTTGAATTGAGCAGCCAGCCCGGGCTGGGCACCACATTCACGGTGTTGCTGCACCGATAGTTCATCGTATATTCATGTCGAAATCGATAAACTCGGGGTCTTTCATGCTGCCTCGTCTGCTGATTCTGGGTCTGAGTGCGATGCTTTCCTGGAGCGCAACCGGAGAGGCTCTGCCGCCTCAGAATGCGACGCAGCAGCCGGGCGCAACACCGCTGCTCATCAATCTGCAGGATGCTCTGGCGCGCGCGAAGGCTAACAGCCAGCAGTTTCAAACCGCCAACATCAGCGCACAACTGGCGCACGAAGACCGTGTTCAGGGGACAGCGGGCCTTTTGCCCAGCTTGAATTACTTCAACCAGTACATCTACACGCAGGGCAACGGGACACCGCCGGGAATATTTGTGGCCAACGATGGCGTGCATGTGTACAACAGCCAGGCGCTGGTGCACGGCGACATCTATGCTCCGGGAAAGTGGGCCGACCGGCGGAGGCTGATCGCGGCGGAGGCGGTGGCCCGGGCGAAGGCCGACATCGCCGCGCGCGGGCTGGTGGTGACCGTAGTGCAGAGTTTCTATGGACTGCTGGCGGCACAACACAAAGATTCCAACGCCCGGCAGAGCCTGCGGGAAGCGCAGCAGTTCTTCGATATTACCCAGAAGCAGGAGCAGGGCGGTGAAGCGGCGCATTCCGACGTGGTCAAGGCGCAGATCCAATTGGAACAGCGCCAGCGCGACGCGCAAGAAGCACAACTGGCGACGGAAAGGAGTCAAGTCGGCCTGGCCGTTCTGATTTTTCCGGATTACCGGAAGGACTTTTCGGTGGTGGATGATCTGGACAGTAAGACCGGCCTGCCGCCGTTCAGCGAGGTGCAGGAGCTGGCGGGTAAGAATAATCCGGACATTCGCGCGGCACAAGCAGCCGTGCAGCAAGAGAAGTATGAAGTCTCGGTGGCGCGCAGCGGCTTTCTGCCCTCTCTTTCCTTCGACTATTTCTACGGCATCGACGCCAACCAGTTCGCCGTTTACAATCATCACCATCTGGACAATTTGGGGTCGGTGGCGCAAGCACAGCTCACCATTCCGGTGTGGAACTGGGGCGCGACCCGAAGCAGGCTGAAGCAAGCGGAATTGCGCCTGCAGCAGGCCCACCTGGACTTGAGCCTGACGCAGCGCGAGCTTCTGGCAAACCTGGATGCGTTTTACCGGGAAGCGGAGGTAGCCGGCTCACAGCTTCCGTCCCTGGCGCATACGGTCGAACTGGCTGCGGAAAGCTTGAAACTCACCCTGCTCCGCTACACGGCGGGGGAGGTGACCGTTCTGGAAGTGGTGGACGCGCAGACGACCCTGGCGCAAGCGCGCAACGCGCACGCCGATGGATTGGTCCGATATCGCGTGGCACTGGCGGACCTTCAGACTCTGACCGGGAGTTTCTAGCCCATGAACCACGCGAAAGCCTTGCTCTGTGTAACCTGCCTGATGGCTCTGGCCGGCTGCGGGAAGAAAGAGGAAAAGGAAGCGGAACCGGTCGTGCCCGTGCAGGTGACGGCGGCGAAGCGGGATTCGATTCGGCGCATCGTCACTTCGGATGCCGTGCTCTATCCGCGGAATCAGGCGAGTGTAGTGCCAAAAATCAGCGCGCCGGTGAAGAAGTTCTATGTTAATCGCGGTGACCACGTCAAAGAGGGCCAGTTGCTGGCATTGCTGGAGAATCGCGACCTTGCCGCTGCTGCGCTGGAGAGCAAGGGAATGGCGGAACAGGCGGAGGCGAGTTATCAGGTAACTTCCGCGGCCTCGATTCCCGAGGAATTGACGAAATCAAAAGGGGATCTGCAAACGGCGAAGCAGTCGATGGATGCGGCGCAGAAGGTGCTCGAGAGCCGGCAAAAGCTGTACAGCGATGGGGCGCTCGCCCGCCGTCAGGTGGATGAAGCGCAAGTGGCGTACATTCAAGCGCGGGGCCAGTACGAAACGGCGCAGGAACATCTGACCGCGCTCCAGAAAGTCAGCCAGCAGGAACAGATCAAAGGAGCGGCAGCTCAGGCGGCCGCGGCCAAAGCGCACTACCAGGGAGCCGAGGCGCAACTCAGCTATTCGGAGATCCGCAGCCCGATGACGGGCGTGATCACGGACCGGTCTGTTTACGAAGGTGAGATGGCCAGTGGGGGATCGCCATTGCTTACCGTGATGGATGTATCGCGCGTGGTGGCGCGCGCCAACATTCCTGAAAGTCAAGCGAGTTATCTGAAGGTTGGCGCTGCCGCGACCGTCACCCAAACCGACAATTCCGATGAGGTTGCGGGAAAAGTGATCGTGGTGAGCCCGGCTGTTGATCCCAACAGCACGACGGTGCAGGTCTGGGTGGAGATGGCCAATCCGGGAGAGCGCTTGAAACCTGGCGCGACGGTACACGTGGCGATTGTAGCCGCCACACTGAAGGACGCCGTTGTGATTCCGACCGCGGGGCTGCTGCCATCGGCGGAGGGCGACACCATTGTGATGGTTGTGGGCGCTGACTCAGTGGCGCACGAGCATAAAGTCGAAGTCGGGGTGCGCGAGCCGGACAAAGTGCAGATCCTGAACGGACTGACGCCGGGAGAACAGGTCATCACGGTTGGCGGAGTGGGCATCGAAGACAAAACCAAGGTTCGTATCGAAAAGCCCGGCGAGAAGGCGGAGGGGGAAGAAAAAGGCGGCGAGAAGGCGGACGAGAAATGAGCCTCTCGACAGAGCCGCCCCTCAAAGCAGAAGCTCAGACCGAACATTGGACCGCGCGTCACGGCAAACCGATCATCTTCGTGATTCTCACGATGGTGGCTGTGGGCATCTATCTGTCGCTGACGATCCCCGTCGCCGTCTTTCCCGACACCGATTTCCCGCGGGTCATCGTTGGCGTGGACAATGGGGTGGCGCCTATCGATCAAATGCTGGTAACCGTCACGAGGCCGATCGAAGAGGCGCTCAACACGGTGCAGGGTGTGGAGCGGGTTTGGTCGGTGACCAGCCGGGGCAGCGTCGAAGTCGATGTTTTTTTTGCGTGGAAGGTCGACATGTTCCAGACGCTCGAGCTGGTCAACGCCGCTTTGGCGCGCATCCAGACGACTCTGCCGCCCACGGCCAAGGTGACGGCCAACCGGCTCACTTTCGCGGCGTTTCCAATCATGGGATACAGCCTGACCTCGGATACAGTTCCCATGACCCGGATCTGGGAGATGGCGACCTATGAAACAAAGCCCAGGCTCAATCGCTTGCAAGGCGTTTCGACCGTGGTCATTCAGGGCGGGCAGGAGCCGGAATTCGAAGTGAAGCCGGACCCGGCCAAACTGGTCGAAACACAAATGACGATTCCAAATATTCTGGACGCCATTGGCCGGAGCAACCTTATCGATTCCCCGGGTTTGATTGAGAGCAATCACCAGCTCGTGCTCAGCCTGGTAAGCGGGCAGGCTCGCACGCCAGTCGAAATTTCAAATATCGTGGTGAAAACGACGCCGGCGGGCGCACCGATTCACATCGGCGACGTGGCGTCAGTCACACCCTCCGTAAAGCCGGTTTACACAATCGTCACGGCAAACCAAAAGCCCGCGGTTCTGCTGAACATCTACCGCCAGATGGACAGCAACACGGTGGAGGTAGCGAATGTCGTGCACGCTGAAATCGAAGGCATCCGGAAGACACTGCCGCGCGGCGTTGAGCTGCGGCCGTTCTACGATCAATCCGAAATCGTCAACGACTCCATCAGGAGCGTGCGGGACGCGATTGTGATCGGGCTGGTGCTCGCGTCGTTCATCATGGTGGTCTTTCTTCGGGATTGGGGCACCTCGCTGGTGGCAGGCCTGGTGATTCCGGCGACCATTGCAGTGACCTTCATCGCGCTGCGGGTGATGGGGGAGAGCTTCAACCTGATGACGTTGGGCGGCCTGGCGGCGGCGGTGGGCCTGGTGATCGATGACGCCATCGTGGTAGTGGAAAACATCGTGACGCACCGCGATGCGGGTCAGTCGCGAGGCGAAGCCATCCGCAGCGCGCTCCGTGAGATCCGGGTGCCGTTGGTTGGCTCAACCGTTACGCCGATCGTGGTGTTTCTGCCCTTGATTTCGGTGGTCGGGGTGTATGGAACCTTCTTCCGTGCTCTGGCGATCACAGTGGGAATGGCGCTGCTCACTTCCCTTGCGCTGGCGCTGACCTGGACGCCGACGCTGAGCCACTATTTCATCCGCGCCCGGTCGAACCGTGGCGGCCATGAAGGTGTCTCTCCCCGTATTATGCGGCCCTATGAGCGCCTTCTGCGCGCCACTCTGGAACACCCGGTGCTGCTCGCGGTCTTCACCGCGGTTTTGATCGGCGCTTCGTATCTGTGCTTCAACGACCTGGGCTCGGATTTGCTGCCGCAAATGGACGAAGGCGGCTTCATTCTGGACTACATCATGCCGGCCGGATCGTCGCTCGAGGAAACCAACCGCGTGGTCTCCGATGTGGAACGCATTCTGCGCGCGACGCCTGAGGTGGAGAGCACTTCGCGCCGCACGGGCCTGCAACTCGGCTTGGCCACCGTCACTGAAGCCAACACGGGCGACATCGCGATCAAATTGAAACGCAACCGCAAACGCAGCGTCGACGAGGTCATGGCTGAGGTGGTGGAAAAGGTGAACAAACAAGAACCGATGCTGCTGGTGGAAACGCCCCAGTTGCTACAGGACATGATCGGCGATCTCACCAGCGCACCCGAACCCATTGTCATCAAGCTTTTCTGCCAGGACCCGGCTCTCTTGCGGCAATGGGCGCCACAAGTCGGCGACACGATCAAAAAGATTCCCGGCGTTACGGAGGTTCTCAACGGAATCGACAACACCATCAGCGGTCCTGCCACCGTCTTTCAGGTGGACCCGGCGGTAGCCGCGCGGGCGGGATTTACGCCGCAGGAAATCGAACTCGATGCCAGTGCCATCATGCTGGGAGAGCCCGCGCCTACGCCCGTGGTGATCAACGATCGCGCGTACACCATCCGAGTGCGTTTTCCGGAGTCAACACGATCCTCGACGGACGCCATACGCAACACGCTGCTGGTCAGCTCGACGGGAAAAACCGCTTCGCTTGGCTCGCTCGCCAGCGTCGTGGACATACCCGGACAGACGGAGATTCGCCGTGAGAACCTGCTGCGTGATGTGACGGTGACGGCGCGCCTGGAAGGACGGGACCTGGGCAGCGGCGTTGCCGCAGTGCAGAAGGCCGTAGCCGATCTGCATATGCCTCCAGCCATTCGCATTCAATACGGCGGCCAATACGAAGAGCAGCAGAAGTCATTCCGCGATCTGGTGATGGTGCTCATCCTGGCTGTTCTGCTGGTTTTCATCGTCCTGCTTTTCGAATTTGGGAGCTTCGCGGCGCCGATTGCGATTCTCTCTTCGGCGCTGCTGTCGACTTCCGGCGTGTTCCTGGCGCTACTGATCACCGGCAAGACGTTCAATCTCTCGTCCTTCATGGGATTGATCATGGTGATCGGCATCGTGGCCAAGAACGGCATTCTGCTGCTGGATGCCGACCAGAAATTCCGGGCCGCCGGAATTCCCGCCGAACAGAGCATGCTGGACGCCGGGGAGCGACGTCTGCGCCCTATTATGATGACGGCGCTGGCGACCGTCGCCGGCATGATTCCCTTGGCCCTTGCGTGGGGCGCCGGCTCGCAGATGCTCCAGCCGTTGGCGATCGCCGTCATCGGCGGGATTCTGGCCTCGATGGTTCTGTCCCTGATCGTGACGCCGGCGGTGCACTACTACATCGACCGCGGCTAAACCTGAGCCGTTTCGGCCGCCCCACACGATCCGTCCGATACAGTACAATGCTAGTTGCAACCCATTTGCTATGCTGCAAGCCTTTGTCATTGCGCTTCGTGAAGGTGTGGAAGCGGCGCTGGTCATCGCCATCGCCGTGGCCTATTTGCGGAAAATCGGCCGTTACGATCTTCTCTCCGCCGTCTACAAAGCGTTCGCAGCTGCTGTATTTGCAAGCCTTATAGTGGCTTGGGCGCTCTCCCGGATCCAGATTACGGAGGAACGCTACGAGGGTCCTTTACTGCTCGCCAGCTCCATCTTCGTCCTCAGCCTGGTGCTCTGGATGAACCGTCACACGCAGGGGATGAAGGGAGAAATTGAAACTCGGTTGCAACAAGGAAGCACGAGCCGGGCCTCGCGGTGGGGTATTTTTCTGTTCGTGTTTCTGATGATTTTCCGGGAGGGCGTGGAGATGGTCCTCATGCTTTCCACGCTGCGCTTTGACACCTCGGGAGTGATGCAATGGTTCGGCACGACCCTCGGCCTGGGACTGGCGATTCTGTTCGGCGTGAGCTTTGTGCGCGGCACCATCCGCATCAACTTGAAGAATTTTTTCCGCATGACCACCGTGATCCTGATGGTCGTAGTGGTGCAGCTCGCCATCACCGGACTGCACGAGCTTTCCGAGGGCCAGATCATCTGGAGCAGCACTCGTGAGATGGCGCTCATTGGACCCATCGTCCGGAACGAGGCCTTCTTTTTCGTCTGTATCCTCGCCCTGGCCGCGACCATGCTGCTGATGGAATGGCGCCGCCGCCGGGCGCCAGATGTCGAAAACCTGCAAGGCGCCGCACTGCGCAAAGCCAGGTGGTCCGCGCGGCGTGAGCGGCTATGGATTCTGGCCTGCTGTTCGGCAGCCGGGCTGTTCATGCTGACCATCACGGCGGAGTTCATTTATGCGAAATCCGAGACCGATCTCTCAGAGCCCGCGCCGTTGACGGTGGCGGACGGCACTGCGCGGATTCCCGTGAGCACGGTAAATGACGGCATGCTGCACCGCTTCTCGATTCAATCGGGCGGGGTGACGGTTCGCGTCATCGCGATCCGGCGTCCGGACCAATCCATCGCCGTTGCCTTCGATGCCTGTGAGATTTGCGGGCACCAGGGATACTATCAGAAGGGCCCGAACGTGATCTGCAAGAACTGCGCTTCCGCCATCAATATTCCGACCATTGGGCAGCAGGGCGGATGTAATCCCATTCCCCTTGAATCTCGCGTGGATGGCGACCAGGTGGTGATTCCCGCGGATAAGTTGCTGGCCGGCGCAAAGCATTTCGTTGGCGGGAGCCATTGATTTGTTCCTGCGATTTGTCGCGCAGTCGATTCGTCGTGCGCCGCGCCGGAAGGCCATGGCAATTGGAGCAGTGGCTTTAGGCTCGGCTGTCGCGACCGCGATGCTGGGCGCCATGCTCGAGGTGGGCGACCGCGTCAATCAGGAACTGCGCAGCCTGGGTGCGAACCTGCTGGTCACGCCCAAATCGGCTTCGTTGCCGGTGGACATCGGCGGCATCCGGTATCAGCCGGCGGCGAAAGACGAATTCATCCCGGAGACTGCCGTTGCGAAAATCAAGTCGATCTTCTGGACGTTGAATATCACGGCGCTGGCGCCTGCGCTGCACGCCCAGACCCGGGCCGGCGGCCGTGACGTGCCGGTGGAAGGCGTCTGGTTCTTGCGCGATCTTCGCGCGCCCGACGGAACACACAGCGCGGCCGGTTTGCGGGCGCTGAACCGCACCTGGAAAATCGAGGGCCGCTGGATCGAAGACCGGCAGCCGGACCCGCGCGCGAACGAGTGCATCCTCGGCGAGGCGCTCGCACGAAACCTGGCGCTCCAGCCTGGATCGGCATTGCAAATTTTCGGCGAGCCCTTCACCGTCGCGGGGATTCTTTCAACGGGAGGGCCCGAAGATGACCGCGCCTTCGTGAGGCTGGAAGTTCTGGAACGGCTCACGGGCCGCGCGGGACAAGTGGATGCCATCGAAGTAGGCGCGCTCACCAAGCCCGAGGACGCGTTTGCCCGCAAAGATCCCTCCAAGATGAAGGGGGAAGAATACGATCGATGGTACTGCACGCCCTACATCAGCTCCATCGCGCATCAGATCGATGAAGCCCTGCCCATGGCCGTGGCGCGGCCCATCCGCCGAGTGGCGGACAACGAAGGGCAGGTATTGAACAAGGTGCGCGGGCTCATGCTGCTGATTGCACTTGCGGCGCTGGCGACCGCCGCTCTCACCGTGTGGAGCGTCATGGCCACGACGGTGCTCGAGCGGCGCTACGAGATCGCCATTATGCAGGCTACCGGTGCGTCCAGCGCGCTGATCGCGATGTTGTTCGGCGCCGAGGTCGCGCTGCAGGGATTTCTTGGCGGCCTGATCGGCGCGTTAGCCGGTGCGCGGCTATCCGGCGCGGTGAGCCAGACGGTCTTCGGGATTCACGGGGCGACGCCGGAGCTGCTGGTGCCTCTGGTGGTAGTGGTTGCGACCGGGGTGGCGCTGGCCGGAGCTGCGCAGCCGTTGCGGAAAGCGCTGGCGCTCGAGCCGGCCCTGATTCTGCGGGAGCGCGCGTAATGTTCTGGCGCTTCGTGCTGGCCGCGGTCCGGTACCGCCGCCGCCGTTTGCTGTTGGCTTTCGCCGGCCTGGCGGTGGCCGCCACTCTGGCCACGACGTTGTTCAGCATTTACGCGGACATCGAGCGCAAAATGCGTCGCGAGTTTCGCGGATACGGCGCTAATCTAGTCATCGCTCCGGCGGGCAATTCGTCAGCCGTGCCGCTGAAAGCCGTCGAAGACGCGGAGCGGCTGGGCGCAGTCGCAGCGCCCTTCATTTACGTGATTGGCCGCATCGGAGACGAACGCGTGGTTGTGGCGGGCTTGGATTTCCGACGCGCCGGCCCCCTGACCAGCTACTGGCAGGTCGAGGGCGCCAACGCAGCAGGTCCGGGCCAGTGCCTTGCCGGCAGCGCCGTGGCGGCGCATTTTCACTTGACCGTGGGCCAGAGCCTGCCGCTCGCTTCTGGCGCATGTGTAGTGCGCGGCATTGTATCCACGGGTGGCCCCGAGGATAACCGGGTGATGGTGCCTTTCGAGCGCGCCGCGGCCGAAGCCGGCTTCGAGAATTCCGCCAGCATGGTCGAGGTTCGCGCCGACGGCAGCCGGGTAAACGACGTTCGGGCGGCTCTGGCGCGCGCTCTTCCCGGTGCCGACGTGCGCGTGCTGCATGCCGTCGCGGAAACGGAAGCGAACGTGGTCCTGAAGGTCCGCTCCGCTGTTTTCTTCCTGGCGCTGGTCATTTTCGGCATCACCACCTTGTGTGTCACGGGGAATTTCAGCGCGCTGGTTCTGGAGCGCAGCCGGGAGATCGGCATTCTCAAGGCGATCGGCGCCGCGGAAACCAGGATTGCGGCGCTGTTTCTCTCGGAGTCGCTGGTTCTCGGGTTGGTTTCGACCGTAGCGGGGTATGTGCTGGGCCTTGCGGTCGCTTATGGGATCGGACGAACGATCTTTTCCGATGGGGCGCAAGCGCGGGCCGTCGGAGTGAACTTTTCTGTTTTCGCGCCAGTGATGGGGGTGACGCTGCTGGTGGCCGCGCTGGCCACTCTGTTTGCCGCGTCGCGCATCTGGCGCATCGAGCCGGCCATGATCTTGCGTGGAGAATGAAGGAGACATGCCGTTTCTTGAAGTCGACCAGGTCTCGAAGCATTACCGCGTGGGCGGGGGGGAGCCGCTGAAGGCGCTGGATGGCGTCAGCTTCGCCTCCGATGCCGGCGAATGGATCGCGATCATGGGCCCGTCCGGCTCGGGGAAGACCACGCTGCTCAACATCCTGGGGTGTCTCGATCAGCCCACCGCAGGCTCGGTGCGCATCGATTCCACCGACATCGCCAGGCTGCGCCGCGCCGACCTGGTCCGGTTTCGCGCCGAGACCGTCGGGCTCATTTTCCAGCAATATCACTTGATCCCGCACCTTACCGCAATCGAGAACGTCATGCTTGCCCAGTACTTCCACAGCATGACGGACGAAGCCGAAGCGCGCCGCGCCCTGGAGCACGTTGGGCTGGCGGATCGCAGCGGGCATCTTCCTTCGCAGCTTTCCGGCGGAGAGCAACAGCGCGTGGCCATCGCACGCGCGCTGGTGAACGATCCGAAAATCATTCTGGCAGACGAGCCCACAGGCAACCTGGACGCCGCCAATCAGCAGATTGTGCTCGATCTGCTCGGCGGTCTTCACGCACAGGGCCGGACCATCCTGCTGGTCACTCACGACGAGCGCGTGGGCCGGTGCGCAGACCGCCGAATCAACCTGGATCACGGACGCATCCAAGAGACCGTGGTGTTCACGGCTGAAGAAAACGAGGACTTCGACGAGATCCTGGAAGAGCTGTGGATGCGGCGTGAGAGCGCCATACATCACGAGAGCACGCACTTCACCGAAGTGCAGCGCCAGAAGTTGTTCGCGACCATGTCGCGCATCGGCCTGCTGAGGCATATTGGAAAGGAAGTCCGTTTTACGGACCAGGGCGAGGAGCGCGCGCGTAGCATCATCCGCCGCCATCGCCTGGCCGAGCGGTTGTTCATGGACGTGCTGTTCATCCGCGATGACGCCGCGGTAGAATCCAACGCCTGCACCTTCGAGCATATCCTCAGCCCGGAGGTAACCGACCGCATCTGCACGTTCCTGGGCCATCCCAAAACTTGTCCGCATGGCAGTCCCATCCCGCCCGGCGCGTGTTGCGGCAACGGGGCCCATGCTACATTGAAAGTTCCAAGTCCCCATTAAAACAAGGTTCCTCTGATGCGAAATGTTGTGATCGTTGGGTCGGGCTGTGCCGGAAATACGGCGGCGGTATATGCGGCGCGCGCCAATCTCAAGCCGCTGGTCGTCCAAGGCCACGAGCCCGGCGGGCAGTTATCGCTGACCACGCTCGTGGAGAATTTTCCCGGCTTTCCGGAAGGCATTGAAGGGCCTACTCTGGTGGAAAACATCAGCAAACAGGCGGAACACTTCGGCGCCGAATACCAGTACGGCGCGGTGGTTGAAGCGGACCTTTCCAAGCGGCCGTTCCGGCTGAACGTCGAAGGCGAGTGGATCGAGACGCGCACGCTGATCATCGCCTCGGGCGCTTCCGCCCGGTGGCTCGGACTGCCCAACGAGCAGAAGTTGATCGGCCGTGGCGTCAGTTCCTGCGCTACGTGTGACGGTTTCTTCTATCGCGGCAAGAAGATCATGGTGATCGGCGGCGGCGACTCCGCGATGGAGGAAGCCAACTTCCTCACGCGCTTCGGCAGCGAAGTCACGGTGGTGCACCGGCGCGATCAATTCCGCGCCTCGAAAATCATGCTGGCGCGGGCACAAAACAATCCCAAGGTCAAGTTCCTCACTAGCACCGTGGTCGAGGATATCCACGACGCTGGCAAGAATCTGGTGACGGCAGTGCGGCTGCGCAACACCGCCACGGGCGCGGTGTGGGAACAGGAAGTGGACGGTTTCTTCGTGGCCATTGGCCATATTCCGAACACCAAAGTGTTTCGCGGCCAGGTGGAGACCGATGCCGACGGCTACATTCTTAGTAAGGGCGGCGCGAAGACCAACATCCCCGGCGTATTTCATGCGGGCGACGTGCAGGACCGCGTTTACAAGCAGGCCATTACCGCCGCGGGCATGGGATGCATGGCGGCTATGGAAGCGGAGAGATTTCTGGAAGCGGAGGGACATTGATGATCGAACGAATCACGCCGCCCGGAGTGCCGACGCCGCGAGGCCCCTACTCTCCCGCGGTTCGCGCCGGCGACTTCATTTATGTTGCCGGCCAGGGGCCCATCGATGCGGCGACCAACAAGATGTCCTATGGCGACATCCAGCACGAGACGCGTCTGGTGCTGACCAACATCCAGAAGATCCTGGAGGGCTGCGGCGCCTCCATGGCGGACGTGGTGAAGTGTTCCGTGTTCTTGGCCGACGGCAAAGACTTCGGCGCGATGAATGAAATCTATGCGCAGTTCTTCGGCGAAGCCAAACCCGCCCGCACCACCGTCGAAGCTAAATTCGCCGACCCCAAGATGAAGGTCGAGATCGACTGCATCGCTTATAAGCCAAAAGCTTAGGTCTGCGGCCCATTCAGGGCCTCTGCGCTACAATAACAGGCTGTGAGGAGCGGTGGCCTGTGGTTCGCGGCTTTGTTGGCCGTGCGCGCGATCACTGCGGCTCCGCCTGAGCCTGCCTCCAGACCTGTCGACTTCGATCGCGAAATCCGCCCCATCCTCGCCGACAACTGTTTCGCCTGCCACGGTCCCGACGAGAAACAACGCATGGTCAAGCTGCGGCTCGACACCAAAGACGGCATGTTCGCAGATCGCGGCGGCTACCAGATTCTGGTGCCGGGCAAATCGGCCGACAGCAAGCTGTATCAACGCGTCAGCGCGTCCGACAAGGCCAAGCGCATGCCGCCGCCTTACGCCGAGCGCACGCTGAACGACAAGCAGATCGAATTGATTCGCCGGTGGATCGATGAAGGCGCGAAGTGGGAGATGCACTGGGCGTATATTCCGCCAAAACGCCCGGAGTTGCCACAAGTGAAAGACGCTTCGTGGCCGAAGAATCCGATCGACAACTTCATCCTCGCAAGGCTGGAGAGCGAGGGTCTGAAGCCCTCGCCCGAAGCCGATCGAGCAACGCTGATTCGCCGCGTGACGTTCGACTTGACGGGACTTCCGCCGACACCGGCTGAAGTGGACGCATTCCTGCATGACAAGTCGTCCGGCGCCTACGAAAAGGTGGTGGACCGTCTGCTGGCTTCGCCGCGCTACGGCGAGCGCATGACCATGCACTGGCTGGATCTGGCGCGCTATGCGGACACGCACGGTTATCACATCGACAGCCACCGCGAGATGTGGCACTGGCGCGACTGGGTGATCGACGCGTTCAACCGCAACATGCCGTACAACGAATTCACTGTCGAGCAGCTCGCCGGCGATCTGCTGCCTCATCCCACGCTCGCCCAGCGCATTGCCACTGGATTCAACCGCAACCATATGATCAACTTTGAGGGCGGCGCGATCCCGGAAGAGTATCAGAACGAATATGTCGTGGACCGGGTGGAGACGACGTCGGTGGTGTGGCTGGGCATGACCATGGGCTGCGCGCGCTGTCACGACCACAAATACGACCCCATCAAGCAAAAGGATTTTTACCGCTTCTACGCGTTCTTCAACACCATTTCAGAAAAGGGGCTCGACGGGCGAAAGGGCAACGCGCAACCGGTGGTGCAGGTGCCGTCGCCCGAGCAGGAGCGCGAGATCATAAAAGTTGACCGAGCCATCTGCGAGCATGAGGCGGCTCTGCCGAGCAATGAAGAGCTGGACAAGATGCAGGCGGGGTGGGAGAAGACGGCTCTGGCTTCCCTGCCTGAAGCGCCCCGTGACGGCTTGATGGCGCATTACGAGCTGGACGGCAACCTGGCGGATAGCTCGGGGCATTACCGTCACGGCCGCATCATAAAAGGCGACCTCGGCTTCGATGCTGCGCGAGTGGGCCGCGCTGCGGATTTCGACGGCGAAACGCAGGTCGATTTCGGCGACACGGGCGCCTTCGAGCGCACCGAACCGTTCTCCATCGCGTTTTGGATGGATCCGGGTGAGCGCACCGAAATGGCGGTGTTGCAGAAACTCGATGCCGAGCATCGCGGCTGGGAACTGTTCAATCAGGAATCGGAAGTGCTTCCCCGGTTGCGCCGCGGCTCCCGGCTGGAATTGCGACTCGTCCATCAGTGGCCGGATGATGCGATTCGCGTGCGCACCCGGGATTTGATTCTCAACGACCTGCACGCGGTGACCGTTACGTACGACGGATCCGGCAAAGCCGCCGGCGTGAAGATGTACATGGACGGCAAAGCGCAGGATCTCGAGGTCATCACCGACGCGCTGAGCGGCTCGATCCGCAACGCGGCTCCTCTTTCCGTTGGCGATCCGGCCCTGGGGCCACCGTATCGCGGTGCGCTTGATGACGTCCGCTTTTACAGCCGGGTGATCTCGCACGAAGAAGTAGAGGAATTGGCGGTTCACCAGCCCGCGCGGGCAACGGCGGCGATTCTCCCCAAGAAGCGGTCGAAATCACAAAAAGAGGAATTGCGCGACTACTTCCTGACCTATGCGGCTCCGACGGAAATTCGCAAGCTGTACGTTGAGCTGAAGGAGTTGAAGCGCGAAAAGGAAGACCTGGACTGGACGGTTCCGAATGCGATGGTCATGCAGGAAATGGATGAGCCGCGCGAGACCGCCATTCTCGGCCGCGGGGATTACCGCAACCGCGGCGAAGTCGTGACGCCCGCCGTTCCCGCGGTTCTGCCCGCGATGGCGGAGGATCTGCCAGTAAACCGGCTGGGGCTCGCGAAATGGCTCGTGGACCCCGCGCACCCGCTTACCGCGCGCGTTGCCGTGAACCGCTACTGGCAGATGCATTTCGGCACCGGCATCGTGAAAACAGCGGAAGATTTCGGCTCGCAGGGTGAGCCGCCCAGCCATCCCGCGCTGCTCGACTGGTTGGCCACCGAATTCATTCGAACCGGGTGGGATGTGAAGGCCATGCAGCGGCTGATGGTCACGTCTGCGACATACCGCCAGACGTCGCACGTAACGCCCGAGTTGCGTGAGCGCGATCCGGAGAACCGCCTGCTGGCTCGAGGGCCGCGTTTCCGGCTGCCGGCGGAGATGGTGCGCGACAACGCGCTGGCGGTCAGCAGGCTTCTGGTCGAACAAGTCGGCGGGCCGCCTGTGTTCCCGTACCAGCCCAAAGGGCTGTGGGAAGAAATCGCCTTCGGCGACGTGTATTCGGCGCAAGCGTACGTTCCGGGCCACGGCAAAGATCTCTACCGCCGCAGCATGTACGGCTTTTGGAAGCGCACCAGTCCGCCGCCGTCGCTGATCACCTTCGACGCTCCGGATCGCGAGAAGTGCGCCGCGCGCCGCGCGGTGACCAATACGCCGCTGCAGGCTCTGGTCCTGATGAATGATCCAACGTACGTGGAGGCCGCGCGCGCTCTGGCGCAGAATATGATGCAGGATGGCGGCTCGGACGCCACCCATCGCATCCGCTACGCTTTCCGGCTGGCCACCGCGCGTGAGCCCAATGCCAAAGAGGTGCAGGTGCTCCGCGAGATGGAGCGGGCTCAACTAGCGCAATACCGCCGCAACCAGGATGCCGCGCGAAAGCTGCTGGAGGTGGGCGAATCGAAATTCGATCGCAAGCTGGATGCAAGCGAGCTCGCCGCGTGGACCACGGTGGCCAGCACCATATTGAATCTCGACGAGACGATCACGAGGGAATAAGGCCATGGACCTTCACGAGGAATTCCGGCTGGCCATCACGCGACGCCATTTCTTCAGCCTGGGAAGCACGGGCATCGGGACGGCGGCGCTGGCTTCGCTGCTCAATCCGCAACTGTTCGCCGGAGCGATGGACGCCAACCCGAAAACCGGCGGCCTTCCCGGCCTGCCGCACTTTCCGCCGAAAGCCAAGCGCGTGATCTTCCTGCATCAATCGGGCGGCCCGGCCCAGATGGACCTGTTCGACTATAAGCCGAAACTCGTGGAATACCGAGGAAAGGATCTACCAGGCTCGGTCCGGATGGGGCAACGGATCACCGGCATGACTTCGGGGCAAGCCACCCTGCCAGTCGCGCCCTCGATTTTCAAATTTCAGCAGTACGGCAAATCGGGCGCGTGGCTGAGCGAACTGCTGCCGCATACGGCCCAGGTGGTCGATGACATCGCCATCATCAAGACGATGAACACCGATGCCATCAATCACGATCCGGCGATTACGTTTATCCAGAGCGGCAGCCAGCAGCCTGGCCGGCCCAGCATGGGCGCGTGGATCAGCTACGGCCTAGGGAGTGAAAATCAGAACCTGCCGGCGTTTGTGGTGATGGTGTCGCAGGCCAGCGGCTTGAACATCGACCAGCCGTTGTTCTCGAGGTTGTGGGGGCCGGGATTTTTGCCGTCGAAATACCAGGGCGTGAAGTTCCGTGCAGGGAACGATCCGGTGCTGTATCTCTCGGATCCTCCAGGAATCGACAAGAGCACGCGGCGGCGCATGTTGGACGGCCTAGCCAAATTGAACGGCATACACGAACAGGTGTACGGCGATCCGGAAATCGAAACGCGGATCGAACAGTACGAGATGGCATTCCGGATGCAGACCTCGGTGCCAGAGCTGGTGGATCTCTCCAAGGAACCCGCACATGTCTTTGAGATGTACGGTCCGGATTCCCGTAAGCCCGGCACCTACGCGTGGCAATGCCTGCTGGCGCGGCGCCTGGCCGAGCGCAACGTGCGCTTCGTCCAGATCTATAAGCGCGGCTGGGACCAGCACAACGATCTTCCGCGGGACCTCACCTTGCAATGCAAGAGCGTGGACCAGCCCTCGGCGGCGCTGATTCAAGATCTCAAACAACGCGGACTGCTCGACGATACGCTCGTCATCTGGGGTGGAGAATTCGGCCGCACGGTCTACTGCCAGGGCAAGCTGATGGACGCCAACTACGGCCGGGACCATCATCCCCGCTGCTTCACCATGTGGATGGCAGGCGGCGGCATCAAGGGCGGCCAGGTGCTCGGCGAGACGGATGATTATTGCTACAACGTGGTCTCCGATCCCGTTCCCATCCACGATCTGCAGGCGACCATCTTGCACTGCCTGGGCGTCGACCATAAGCGCCTGACGTATAAGTTCCAGGGCCGGCACTTCCGGCTGACCGACGTCGCGGGTGACGTGGTGAAGAAGCTGGTGGTTTAGCGTCTTGTTAGTGGATCAAGCCATCCCGGCGTTTCAACGCGCCGGCGCCATAGCATGAGCACGGGGTTGCAGATGATCCGGCCGGCCGGCAGGATGCGCCGGTGAGAGTTCACCGCGCTGTTGTTTTCCTCCTGCTGGCCGGACCCGTGCTAGCGCAATCATTGCGCGTCCTATCGGAGTTTCAGCGCGTGGATCCGTTCGGTGATGTAGTGGCGGTTGACCGGACGGCCAGCCAGCGGGAAATCCTCTCGCCGGCAGTGGCGCGGAACGCGTTCGCCTCTTTTCATATCGCCGTAACCGTGCCCGAGCGCACCCCGTACTTCGTTTACGTCCAGACCAATCCGCCCCGCGTGTTCGACATCGCGCTCTACCAAGAGCTTTACGTCAAGACGAGCGCAGGCTGGATCCCCGATGCGCTCGAGCCGACTAAGCTGCCCACGTTTGGCACGTTGCCGTACCTGCCCATGCCCATCCCGGGCCAGAACACCGTGAGCTATTGGATAGATATTTGGGTACCGGCAGAAACACCCGTCCAGCGCGCGCGGGTGGAAATACTGCTGAAGGTCGGCCAGGGCTGGATGATGTATCCGATGGAGGTGCGGGTCACGCCCGCAATGGCCCCCTCCCTGGAGGCACATTCCGCGGCGCTGCCTCCCGCCACCGCCCGCGCCGACGCCTCCGCGCTGGGCCCTTTCCGGCATTTTGTCTGTGGCGTACGAGAGTCGAACCACGAAGAAAAACTCAGCGTGCGCCGGCTCATACATCGAAACGCAGTTCAGGATCTCGCGCTCGCCCGATCGCTCGAAACCGCACAACACGGCGATTTGCGAGTGGAACTTCTCAAGCGGCTGGGATTCGACGCCCGTGCGGACTTCTGCAAACCGTCATTCACCGCCGCCGGGCTGGGCACGGAGTGGTTCCTGCGGGTGCGCGATCTGCTCTACCGGAAAGCCGGCCCGCCGCCAGACTGAGCACGCACATCATCCCATCTAGTTGAAAACAGGAGCAATATTCTTCTTGAAATTATCACAAACTGCTATAATAATATAGCTGATCGTAATTGCCATGCGCCTGGGTGAAAAAATCCGCTACCTCCGCGAAATGGAAGGTGCGTTGCGTGGCCTCGATCGCGAGATGACGCAGCAGGAGGTGGTGCGCGCCATCAAGAAGGAACTGCGGCAGTCCATCAGCCAGGCGTATCTGTCGCAAATTGAACGCGGCGTGCGCCCGCACCTGACCAATGCGACGCGCATGCTGCTGGCGAAGTTTTTCAAGGTTCATCCGGGTTACCTGGTGGATGATCCGGAGGGGTTTCAGACCGAGTTGATCTCGGACGTGGGCGCGCTCGAAGACAAGCTGGATCTCTGGCTGATCTCGGGCGCTGAGCGGTTCCGGCGGAATCCGGAGGTGAGCCAGGCTCTTCTGCATCTGGCGCGGCACGCGAATTCGCGCCGGTGCCTGGTGTTGCTGGATGCGATTCTCGAGACGCCCGGTTTGGCGGAGCGCCTGTTTGAAGTTCTGACGCCGGGGCGCAACGGGAGGCAATCGTCATGACGTGGGCTGATTTTTATCTGGTTTGCTTTCTGGTGGGATTCATTCTGAGCTTGTTGTCGGTGGCGGCAGGAAGTCTACACATCCACCTGCCGCATCTCGATTTGCACCATGGCATACCCCATGTGCATGTTGCGCACGCGCATGGCGGCGGGCATTCGTCTGTGTCGTTCATCAACTTCGGCACGATCGCCGCGTTCTTGGCGTGGTTTGGCGGTACCGGATATCTGCTGACGGAGTACTCGGCGTTGTGGTTCCTGACGGCCATGGCCGTGTCCGCGTTCAGCGGCGTGGGCGGGGCCGCACTGGTGTTTCTGTTTCTGGCCAAGGTGCTGGTCGCGCATGAGCGCCCGCTCGATCCGGCGGACTACGAAATGGTAGGCGTGCTGGGCCGTGTCAGCAGCATCATCCGGGCCGGCGGCACGGGCGAAATGATTTTTTCGCAAGAGGGAGCGCGGCGCTGCGCGGCGGCGCGCAGCGAGGATGGAACCGAGATCGCGCGGGACACCGAAGTGGTGGTCACGCGCTTCGAAAAAGGGATTGCGTACGTCCGGCGCTGGGAGGAATTGACCGGCGCGGATGAGGATTCGAACCAGGAGAATCATACACAGGCGTGAATGCCTGTGCCATAGGAGAGGTGTATGCACATTTCCGCCGGAGTTTTAGTGATCGCGGGGCTGATGGTGCTCTGCGTGATTTTTCTGATGAGCATGTTCGCGAAGCTGTTTCGCAAGGCCGGCCCTCACGAGGCGCTAGTGGTGTACGGCTTCCGCGGAACACGCATCGTCAAGGGACGCGGCACCGTCATTTTCCCCATGATCGAGAACTGCCGGTGGCTCTCGCTCGAACTCATGTCGTTCGACGTGGCGCCACAGCAGGATCTGTACACCAAGCAGGGCGTGGCGGTCACCGTGGAGGCGGTGGCGCAGATCAAGGTGAAGAGCGATCCCGAATCCATCCTCACCGCCGCGGAGCAGTTCTTGACAAAAGCTCCGCAGGAGCGCGAGGGTTTGATCCGCCTGGTCATGGAAGGCCACCTGCGTGGCATCATCGGCCAATTGACGGTGGAAGAGATCGTCAAGCAGCCGGAGATGGTGGGCGATCGCATGCGCTCCACCTGCGCGGCGGACATGAACAAGATGGGGCTCGAAGTGATTTCGTTCACTATCAAGGAAGTTCGCGACAAAAACGAGTACATCACCAACATGGGTAAGCCGGACGTCGCCCGAATTAAACGGGACGCCGACGTGGCCGCAGCCCAGGCTGCGCGGGACACCTCGGTGGCGACGGCCGCAGCCCAGCTTGCCGCGGCGGTGGCGGTTGCCGAAGCCGATCAGAAGCGCATCGAAGCGCAGACGGCGTCGCAAGCCAAGCAGGCCGAGGCGCAGCGCGATCTGGAGGTCAAAAAGGCTGCGTACCAAGAAGCCGTGAAGAAGCAGCAGGCGCAAGCCGACAAAGCCTACGAGATCCAGACCAACGTCATGCAGCAACAGGTGATCACCGAGCAGGTAAAGGTGCAGCAGGTGGAGAAAGAGCAGCAGATTAAGGTGCAAGATGCTGAAATCCTGCGGCGCGAGCGGGAGCTGATCGCCACCGTGCTCAAGCAGGCTGAAATCGAACGGCAGCGCATCGAAACGCTGGCGGCCGCCGAGAAGCAGCGGCTGACCGCGGAAGCCGAAGGCCGCGCCAACGCCACGCGCACCACGGGTGAGGCCGAAGCCGAGATCATCTTCAAAAAAGGCGACGCCGAGGCGCGCGCCATGAATGTCAAGGCCGAGGCTTACCAGCAGTACAACCAGGCGGCGGTAGTCGATAAGCTGTTCACCAATATGCCGGAGGTGGTGAAGGCGCTGGCGTCGCCGCTGGCCAACGTCGACAAGATCACCATTGTGTCGACGGGCAATGGCGATTCCGCCGGCATGAACAAGATCACCGGCGATATCACGAAGATGGCGGCGCAGATTCCGGCGCTGTTCGAAACGCTCTCCGGCATGCAGATGTCGGAGTTGCTGGGGAAAGTGAGGTCGATTGGCGACGCGGCTCCGAAGCCCGGCAACGGCGGCCCGAAGACGTAAGGCAGAAGGCAAAAATGGCAAGGCAAAAGGCAAAAGTGAATTAGGAAGCGAGGCATTTTATGGCACTGTTGGAAAGAGTGGCAACGTTGGTTCGAGCGAACCTAAACGACCTGATCGATAAAGCGGAAGATCCCGAGAAGATGATCAAGCAGGTCATCTTAGACATGCAGAACCAGTTGATGCAGGTCAAGACCCAGGTGGCCATCTCCATCGCCGACCAGCACCTGCTTGAAAAGAAGCAGCAGGAGAACCAGGACAAGAGCGTGGAGTGGATGCGCAAAGCGGAGCTGGCCGTGGACAAGAAACACGATGACCTGGCGCGAGCCGCCCTGGAGCGTTCGGTGAGTTACAAGCAGATGAGTGAAAGCTTCCATCAGCAGATAGCGGACCAGAGGACGCAGGTGGAGAACCTGAAATCGGCGCTGCAGAAGCTGGAGCAGAAACTGGCCGAGGCGGAAGCGAAAAGTGACATGCTGGTGGCGCAGCACCGGCGGGCGCGCGCCCTGGGCAAAGCGAGTGACGCCCGGATTGCCATCGGCGACGACTCGAAAGCGGCCGCCTTTGACCGCATGGAGCGAAAGGTGATGCACTCGGAAGCAGCCAGCCAGGCCAAATCCGAAATGGCTTCCGACAACGTGGAAGATCGCCTGGCGGCGCTTGAGAAAGAAGATCACATCGACAAGCTGCTCGCCGAGATCAAAGCCCGGCGGAGCGCGTGATTGCGCGGAGGGCCGCTTGCAAAAACTGTTTCATCTCGACACGGAAGCCGCACCGTACCGCGCAGACGCCGCGGTGCTCTGGTGCTTCGATGACCGCATTACGCTCACAGTGCAGAAGTTTCTTAAGCGTCGGGGGTTGGCGCGGCTCGACTCGATCCGCGTGGCGGGCGGCGCCAAGTGCCTCGCCTCGCCGCGCGATGAGTCGGAACGAGCCTTTCTGCTGGAGCAGCTCCGGCTCTCCCGAAAGCTGCATGGTGCGGATCGGATTATTCTGGTGGCCCACTCCGATTGCGGCGCCTACGGCGGACTGGAAGCGTTCGGAGGGAACGCCAAAACCGAAGTGGAACACCATCACGCCGAACTGACGCGAGCCGCCGCCCGCGCGCGCGAAGCCCTCGAAGGGATTCAAGTGGAGTGTTTGTTTGTCGATTTTGCGGGGGTTTGGGACATCGAAACTCCCCGGTCAGCGGACGCTTCTTAGAGCTGGGCGGTCTCTTTTGTCCCTACGGGACGATGAGCGATGAACCGGCCGGGGTCACTTCGTTGGGCTGCTCCGGGAAGAAACCTCGTAAGAAATCAAGATACGCACGGCCGCGCTTGCGCCCGTTGTTGTTGTCCAGCTCGAGGCGCTGCAGGAAGGCCAGCAAAGTCAGCACGTCGCTGTCGCGCGTGCGCGTCATGCCCGTGCGTTCCGGCTCCTCTTTGCGAAACGTTGCGATAGCCTCTTGCGCCAGCCGGCAAATGTTCGCTGCGATTGGATTCGTGGGCCGCGTTTCGTAGTACACGCCGCTCTGCAAGGTCCGATAGGTGCGCACGAGCGCATCCAAGGCTTCGCGCACATCGAAATCCACCGCCCCAGCGGTGGCGAGGGCCGCTTCCACCAGCGTTCCTGCCAGGAACAAGAGCAGCGATTCGTGGTCGCGCAGGAACTCCTCGGTGACACGGATGTCCTGGTTGGGAAAATCATGTGGATCGGTGGCCGTGATCTTCTCGTGCCGGTGCGCGTCGCGCAGGTACTCGCAATCCAGCGGGCAATCCACGGTGACTTCCCGCTCCGTGCCGCAGCAAATCGTGCAGATATCACCGCCCACGCCGGGACAGAACCGTTTCGGGCGGCGAATATGGCAAATTGCGCAGGACATTTTCTTAGTATAGAAGGGTGGGGGGTGTCGTGGCCGTTACCCATTTGTTCATCAAAGTTGAAATTGAGCACGATGAAAAGGAAACCCCGCAGAAGCTCGCGGCCGAGATCTGCCGGCAAATTCGAAAGGTCTATGGTGTGCGCTCGGCCGAGGTTTCCAATATCACGGTCGCGGAGGAATAGCGCTCAGCATCTGGTCGTAGGTACGGCGGAAAAAGCCGTCGGTCATGCCCGCAATGTAATCGCAGACCACGCGGTGCGGCGCTTCGGTGGCCGCAGTTTCACAGTATGGCTCGGGGAGCCGGTCGGGATGCTGGAGAAAGAACTCGAACAGCTCCCCCATCATGGCGATGGAGCGGCGCCGGTCCGCCTCAAGATCCGGCGAAGAATATACGTGCCGATGCAAGAAGCTCTTTAGTTCGTGGCTGGCCAGAGCGGCGCCGCTCGTTGAGGCCACGAGCCGGTGAGGGCACTCGCGAACATCATCCGTGCTGCGCACCGCAGACTCAGTCGCGCGCTCGATGGTGCCTTTGATCAGGCCTGAAACCAGCACGTCAATCAACTGCCGCAGGGCCTCGTAGAATCTTTCGCGCGCTGTCGCTCCGGGGAACTGCGTCTCGACGGTTGCGTAAATTTCGGCGTAGCGCGGCACTTCCGCGGCGACCTGTTCGGCGGTGAACAGGTGCGCCGAGAAGCCGTCGTCAAGGTCCGCCGTGTTGTAGGCAATCTCATCGGTGAGATCGATCAGTTGCGCTTCGAGCGGCGGCCGCTTTCCCGGCAAATATTCATCCAGCTCCGGAATCTCACCCGGTGCGAAATCACGGGAATGCTTGGCCACGCCCTCGCGCACCTCGAACGTCAGATTCAAGCCCGGAAACCGGGCATAACGCTGCTCGAACGTCTCGACGATGCGCAGCGCGTGAATGTTGTGATCGAAGCGGTCGCCAAACCGGTTCATCTGCCGGTTCAGTTCCTGTTCCCCGGCGTGTGCAAAAGGCGGATGGCCAATGTCGTGAACCAGCGCCAGAGCCTCAGTGAGATCCTCGTCCAGGCCGAGCACGGAGGCCACAGTCCGCGCGATCTGCGCGACTTCGATGGTGTGAGTCAGCCGGTTGCGAAAGTGATCCGAAAGGCTGGGCGCGAAAACTTGAGTTTTGGCCTCCAGGCGGCGAAAGGCGCGGGCGTGAATGATCCGGTCGCGATCGCGCTGGAAGGCGTTGCGATAGGGATGCTCCGGTTCCGGATAGCGGCGGCCGCGGCTGTGGTCTACCGGGAAGCGAAGAAGCTCGAGCACGAATGGCGAATTACTGCTGCCCCATCAGCTCACCGACGGCGGTGATGGCCACCTGGCTGACAGCGCCGCCTCCCGCGCGGAGCGGATCGAGAAGCTTCAGGGCTTCAGCCTGTCTCGTCGGCGCGATGCCCTTGGCCAAAGCGATGGTGGCCTGTTCCTTGGAGACAAACACCGTAGGGTGGGCCATCAGATCGCGCAGGATTTTTTCCGCCTCCGCGGGCCGTCCCTCGGCGAAATAAACTTGACCCAGGGAAAATCGCGCCAGCGAGGCATAATTTACGTCGCCTTCATTGGCGGCTTGCTTGAACCATTTCTCCGCATCCGCCATCTTGCCCTGATCGGCGGCAATCGAGCCCAGATAATACTTGGCAACCGCACCTTCGCTGGAACCCGAATAACTCGTGGCAATATCCGTGAACGCTTTACTGACCGCGCTCTCCTTGGCCTCTTCAGTGGGGAAACTCAGGCGACCGCTCGAGTTTGCGGCCGTGACGGGGGCTTCCTGCATCTGAATCGCGTCGCCCAAGGCTTGCTCGCGCACCGTCTGCTGGTGGCGTACATAAAGATAAACGCCGAGGCTCACCACGATGATGGCAGCCGCAATCGAGCCCCAGAGGCTCAACTGCCGCCGATGTGCGGTGACGAAATCCACCGTCTGTCCGACTTCCAGGGCGAACTTATCAGTTTTCAGCTCTTTTCGCGTGATTCTGCCGGCCACAAAAACCTCAGAAGGGATCCAAAGGGATATGTTTCATGGTAACACGCGACTGCGGATTCCGGCTTCGGAACGCCTGGTTAGGCCGGCGGCAGGCCCCCATGACCCCGCGCCAGATCGGGTGACAGCGAGCCATGGCAGCCGGTGAAGCCACGCCGTGATATACTCTCCATCGGCCGGCTTCCGCGCACAGGGCTCCTGGGAAAAAAATTTGAAGAAAGAACGGTTGACATGGCCGAACTCTCCAGTACAATCCGGAATAGCGCTGGAGTTCAGAAACACGATTTTGGCGACATGTTCAAAACAAGAAAAATCCGGCCTGTGGTCCTGCCCAGTGAGGAGCGTTACACCAGCAACGAGGTCTCCCGAATCTCCGGTGTGAGCCTGCGGCAGTTGCAATGGTGGGATGAGCGCAAGGTGGTGTCGCCGCGTCAGGACGGCCACAAGCGTGTCTATGCGCCCGAAGAGGTGGTGGAGATTTCCGTAATCGCCGAGCTGCGGCGCAAGGGTTTCTCCCTGCAAAAGATCCGCCGCGTGCTGAAGTATCTCCAGAAGGAGATGAGCAAGCGGCTGAGCGATTCCATTGCCAGCGAATCGGAAATCCATCTGCTGACCGATGGCAAGTCCATTTTCCTCGAGGAGAGTTCCGATCGCATCATCGATCTGTTGAAGAACGCGCGCCAGCCCATGTTTCTGGTGTGCGTCACCGATCAGGTGCGGCGCTTGACGGCCACTCCGCCGCGCAAGCCGGCCAAGTCGGAGACGGCCAGCGCGATCCGCAAAGTGCGGGCGCTGTAGCTAGCGGGCTTAGGCCGCCACCCTCTCCTTCACTCTCAGCATCGGCCGCAACGCCAGATTCACAAGAATCATAACCACCGAGAACGCCGGCAGCACCAGCAAAGCAGTCTTGATGCGCGTGGCATCGGAGCCGGCGATGGCGCCGATGATCCGCGAGCTAACCGCCAGGCCGATCCATCCCGAAGTGATGGCGATGCCCATAGCGGTCCCCGTCATGCGGGGAAAGGCATCACCCACCATGGCCAGCGTGGTTGGGAAAACGGGAGCCATAGCCACGCCCGCGAAGAACACGAGCACGGCCGCGAAGGGCGCGTCGTTGGTTTGCAGCATGCCGAATGTAGTGATGGTCATGAGGGCAGCCGCCACCAGCGTCACCGTCGCCGACGGAATGCGCACCAGGATGCGTGAAACCGCCACGCGGCCAATCAGCAGCCCCAGCGCAAAGCCTAGCGACAGGATATTGAGCGCCATACTGTGCGCGATTCCTTGCGCCTCCAGGTGCTGGGGCAGCCAGTTCCACACGCCGACTTCGCACGCCACATAGAGGAACAATTGCAGTGAGAGCAGGAACAGCGCCGGCCGTCCCAGCAAAGTGCCGGCTTCGGAGAATTTGAAGCCGCGTTCGCCGGTGGGCGGGGGCATGGCCGTGAAGACGTGAAGAATCAGGGTGGCTGCCGCCAGACCCGCGATCAAATAACAAAGCGCGATGGTATTGTGATTCATCATGTTCGCGCCGATGAATGGGGTGGCTAGACCTCCGAGACCGAAGAACAGGTTCAGCAAGTTGAGGGTCGAGGCGCGCCGGTCTTCGCTGATGTCGCTGACCAGCGCATTCGCTGCCGTCACGATGATGCCGCCGCCCAAACCCAGGATCAGCATGAAAGGCATGATCATGTAGTAACCCGTCGAATTCGGCACAGCGAAAAGCCCCACGACGATCAGAATGAAGCCCAGCAGCAGGCCCGTCTTCTTGCCCCGGTTATCGATCAGCGGGCCTACCAGCAGAGACGCCAGAATCAGCCCGATGGCTTGCGCCAGGAAAACGTTGCCGACCTGTTCCGGAGTAAGGTTCAGGCGCTTGGAGACATCCGGCACGATGGTTCCCGCAACCGAGGCAATCATGCCGTAAACCAGAATCGCTAGAATCGCAGCGAGAATCAGGCGACCCTTGTGGACAGGGGCGGACATAGAGCCTGATGGTAACAGAAACGGCCGGTCTTGTGAAAAAAGCCAGGTGGGTTGCCGGCGCTACACGAAGGAGTATTTCTCGCCCCGGTCGTCCCACAGGACTTTCTTGCTGTGCTTGAACGACAGAGTGGCCATGTGGCCGGAGATGGCGGCCTGCTGGCCGACGGTGGGCGGCGCGATCACTGTGCCGTGGCCGCGCACCGCTTCGATGAAATTCCGGAAGTGATTGATGGCGCCGTCGGTTTCGTTGAAGTCCTTCATGCCATTCAGATGCACTTCCGCGCGCGAGGTGATGCTGGCATCTGCGTTCCGGTATTTCTCCGGATAGAAGTGAAGATCCTGGCGGTTGAGCACTTCGATGGTTCCCTCGTTGCCGCAGAACTGCTCGCCGTAGCCGTAGTGCACGTTGCCGAAATAGCAACTGTAGTTAATGTGAAACCGGTCCGGATACTCGTAGAGGGCGCTGAGGGTGTCAGGTACGTCGCGGTCGTCGGTTTTGCCGGTCCACCGGTAGATGCCGCCCGACGCCATGCACGATTGCGGCACGGTTTTGTTCAACACGAAATTCACGATATCGGTTTGGTGAACGAGCAGGTCGGTCGAAATGCCGCCGGAGTAATCCCAGTAGAGCCGCCACTGGAAGTAGCGCTGTGGGTCCCAGTCGCGTTTGGGGGCGGGTCCTAGAAATTTCGGCCAGTCCGTGTTCTGCGGGTTCGCGTCCGGCGGGATAACGTAACGCCACGCCGGATCGTTGGGCGCCGAATTGCGATACCAGAACGCGCGTACGTAGTGAACGTCGCCAATGATGCCCTGCTCCACCATCTCCTTGGCTTTCTTGTAAAGCGAGGAGCTGCGATTCTGCGTCCCCACCTGCACGATCTTGCCGGATTTCTTCCACTCGTTGACGATGTCGAAGCCCTCTTCGATGGTGTGGGCTAGCGGTTTTTCAATGTAGACGTTCTTGCCGGCACGAAGCGCCGCGATGGTCATATCGTGGTGCAGATGTTCCGGCGTCATGATGAAGACCGCGTCTATGGATTTGTCGGCAAGCAGATCGTGGTAGTCGTCGTAGGCCTTAGGAGTGATTCCGTAAATGGTCTGAATGCGGTCCTTGGCGCGCGCGATGTAGCCGGTATAGGTGTCGCAGATCGCAGTAACGGCGACCTCGCCGGGCGTGGCCTTGTTGAGCCAATCCAGGCCTGCGTAACCGCGCGTGCCCACACCAATCCAGCCAATGTTCAATTTCTCATTTGCGCCTTGGGCTTTCAGAAAAGCAGGCGCGCCCAGAACGGCGGCCGTCTTCAAAAAATCGCGGCGAGGCAATCCGTCTGCCATGGTTCAGCTCCTTGCTTTAGGGGTTACAGGACCATCATCTCACCAGCTCCCGCAAATCGGAAATCCAGTGATCCGGCTGCCATTTCGCGAGTTCCGCGGGATCGCCATAGCCATAACGAACGGCGCAGATTTTGACACCGGCGCGGCGGCCAGCCTCCATATCCGCGAGCGAATCACCCACCAACAGGCACACCTCGGGTTTCGCCTCGAGCGCGGCCATCGCGGCCAGCACCACGTCGGGCGCCGGTTTGTAGCGCATGCCGTCGCTGCCCTGCACGTGATCGAAGTAAGGCAACAACTCGAAATGCTCCAGCACCAAGCGCGTGCCCTCTGTGCTCTTGGTTGTCGCCGTAGACCTGCGTCCACCCAGCATGGCCAGCGCTTCCCGCACGCCCGGACAGACGCGGGTTCCGGCGTGCTTCCGTGCGCGGTACCTCAGCGTGTAGTCCTGCATCATTTTCTGCATGTCCGCCTCGCTCGCATGCGGAAGCAGATCGCTGAACACGGCTCTCAGCTCCCGACCGACGTAGCCGCGAAGCACGTTGAACGGTACGGGCGCGCAACCTGCTGCCTCCAGCACCTCGCTCTGTGCCCCACAAATGTCCGGCGCTGAATCGAGCAGCGTACCGTCGATATCAAACAGGTAAACCGGATACGGCGGGATCACAGGGCCAGTTTGTCGGGTGGAACTCCCTGCGGTTTCATAGCACGCAATCTCTAATGTATCGCAGGACTATGGCGGGGTAGCCGAAAGAGAGCTTGCCGGTTTTTGCCGCGGTGAAATTTGTTACCCTCAACTTCTGATGGCTCCGGAAGTTGCTCCCATCCGCGCAGGTGAAGAAATCGATGTGCGCGCGCTGGCCGAATACCTGCGGGGTAAGGTACAGGGCGCCGAGCGGGACGTCCGAGTCGAGCAGTTCCCGGGCGGCCACTCTAATCTGACCTACCTGGTTCGCGCGGGCGATCACGAGTATGTACTCCGCCGGCCGCCGCTCGGTCCGGTGGCACCCAAGGCGCACGATATGGCTCGTGAATTTCACGTGCTCGAGGCTGTCCATCCG